>Ga0209593_10000023_pt1 | contig 87334 bp, 132 predicted proteins | sample PPLLaktember2015_3_FD_187260 | JGI IMG/M metagenome (GOLD analysis project Ga0209593, IMG submission 187260) | Freshwater sediment microbial communities from Prairie Pothole Lake near Jamestown, North Dakota, USA - PPLs Lake P7 Core (6) Depth... | ecosystem: Environmental > Aquatic >...
TGCCGAACCAAGGTCGTCGTCTTGAACGCCATCTGCGGATTGAGCCAGCACTGGGTGTAGTCCCAGAGCGCGGCGGCGTCGGCCTCGTCCTCGGTCTCGACCTGCCAGCCAAAGTCGCGGCACCGCTCCAGCGTCAGCGGCTTGGCGATCTTGGCCTTCATGTTCTGGCCGAGGAAGTGGCAGCGCACTTGGCTCGTCGTCGCCTCGCGCAATTCGGTCTTGCCGTAGCACCACGCCTCCAGATTCTCGGCGAGACCGAACAATAAGCGCGTGGTCTCGATGTTGGTCCGACCACCCATGAACGACGGAATGGCTGGCGACTCGTAGACGATCAGATCGGGGATCGCGCTCGGCTCTCCATCGCGCCCGCCGAACGTCTTGTCGAGCCAGTGAATGAACGCGTGATAGGTCGCCGCGCGCGTCGAGCCCGGCTTGCTGAAGCGGATGTGGCCGCAGGTCGGTGCCGATCCCGGCACGCCAACGGCGTAACCCGTCGTCGTGGCAAGATCGAGCGCGAGGATGCGGCCAGTGAAGGTCATTTGATCACCTTTGCCAACGCAAGATCGCGCAACTCGAATGGCGATTTCATGATCGGATCATCCTCCGCCACCCAGAACGCCGGCCTGTTCTTGCGGTAGGCGTCATAGAACCTCTCCCTCGTGCCGGCCTCGTAGCCCCAGCACCAGCCGATGATACGATAACGCGGATGCTGCGCGCCGCAGATGTACAGGTAGGCGTAGTGTGGCGCGAACGATTGCCAGTTGACGCCCATCATCATGATCGAATTCGTCCGACCTTTGACGTCGATGAAGTCAGAGAAGTCGGGCCGATGCACGCCATCAACCGGTATGGTGATCGACCACGACACATCGAGCCCGAAGAACCGCCGGCCCGCCATCTCTGCACGATAACCATCCCGCTTATCGATCCATACCCTTTCGGGATCGCGGCCCTCGTTATTGGCACCAACGGCTTGGGCGATCCGCCATCGCTCCCTCGCGATTCCATCGACCCATGTGATCATCTGCGGCGTCAGCGTGATCCATATCTCGCCGTCGATTATCTCCCAGTTCTGCCGCGCTTCGCCTTGACCTTGGTCACCACCTTCGTCGCGCGTCCCTTGACGCCGGCCTTGACCTTGGTCCGCAACGTCGCCGCGATCTCCTTGGCGTTCTTGTCGATCAGTTGCTTGTTCTTCGCGATCCGGGCCTCGCGCATATCGCGGAGTTGCTGTTCGCGCGGTCCGATCTTCGGCTTCTTTTCTGCGTCTCTCATCGTTCACTTCCTCCCGTTGGTAGTACTCGGCGCACCATGCGTCGATGTCGTCGTTGGTGTAGCCTCTTCCGTTCATCGCTGCCCAGAATTGTTGCTCGTTCATCTGGTTGGTCCCGTAGGCACCGAGAAGATAGCTCAGCGTGTCGTACTTCGACATCTCCTTCGCGCGCTTCACGGCCTGTGCTCCCGGCAGAACCACCGGCCAGCCTCGCCCTTCTTCGGGAAATAGCCGAACCCGTAGGGCGCGAACTTGCCGCAGTGACAGTGATGGATGAAGTGACCGTCGTGGCTGTAGCCGACGAAGCCCGGCGGTGGCGTCTCACCCTTCTCCAAGGTCGGCAGGTAGTCGTCAGTCATCGCTTCGGTTTCCACTTCTTTGCCGCGCGCTTCACGATCCGGTAGCCACCGTGCTCGCGCTTGCCGTTGATGATATCGCCCTTGATCATGACCTCGGTGCCGGCCAGTAGATCGTTGATCTGACAGATGTGCACGCGGATCGTCTTGAGCGTCGTATTGTCTCTGAAGCACTGCGCCCGGATGCCCTCCGCCGTGACGGTCGGATGATCGCGCACGAAGTCGAAGATCGCCGCCTTCTTCGGCGGCATGTAGACACCCAAGCGCTTCTGCGGCGGCAGTGGCTGGCCGCAGCGCGGACAGGTCTCGCTCATCCGTGCGCCTTCTTCGGCATCGGCAGCGGGTTGGTGAACATCCGGAAGTGCGTCGGACAGTACGACGACCGGTTGCCGTTGTAGTCCGGACCGCGCGGCTTGCCGCACACGCGCTGCAATTCCCATGTGCCACCGCGCGACGGCATGATCGCCTTGCAGCCGAACGACGTCTGTTCGAGATACTCGACGCCGATGTGCTTCGACAGCGCATCGACCTCGGCGATGCTGACCGGTTTCCTTGCGGCTACTTTCACGACTTCGTTGCTCCTTGGTGGTGGTGGTTTCGGTTTCGTCTCCCTGACAGGCTTGATCGCGGTCGGGCTCTCTCTCCTGAAGGCCTCTGGTGGCAAGCGATGCCGGCGTCCGCTGACCGCGTTACGGCTCACGACGTAGCCTGCCTGTTTCATTCCGTTCGCCACATAGCCCAACGATCCGCCTTGGTCCCAAAGCCGGATGAGGAGATCGTCGGCCTCATCCGTCCAGATCATGTTCGCCTCTTTCGCCGGCCTCCGAAGATATCTGGCCGGATTTGCTCCGGCGTCATCTCGATCAGCGACGCCACCGCCATCACGTGATGCGGCGGCACCTTGTTCCAAGCGGCGACGTTCTGGTGCGTAACCTTGAGGTGCCGGGCGATCACGCTGGCGAACCCCGGCTTGGAGAAAATAAACTTCATGACGTGATCGCGCTCGGCGTCCCGCCGTGGGCTAGACTTTCTCATAATTTCGCCCCGCATGAATCGTCTGGCTTCGACAAGTGAGTCCATCACTGGTTACTCCCGCAGTTAAACAATAACCCTTTGATCGGCTAACATAGCCTCTTGTAAGTATTTTTCAACCGGCTATGTTGTACGGACTACAGTGCGACTTGGATTGATCGGTCGCTCACGGTGGGCGATGGCCCGCAGAAAGGCAGCAACAATGGCAGTAGCCAAGAAGAAGAAGTCTAAGGTTGCGATGGTCCGTCATCCGTTTCTCTATCGTCTGGAGAACGGCGACGGGACGTCGAAGGTCCGCAAAGCGTGGGCCACGGTGGAATATGCCACCAAGGAGGTTCAGATCACGTTGACGGCAGCGCATGTGCGCAAGTCGATCAACGCCAAAGGTGCCGGCTCAACGTCGGCCTGCGCGATGGCGATCTGCACCTATAACCACTCGGACGCGTTTCCGCACGCGGTCGAGGGTCACGTCGACTGGCAGTACTCACGCGCCTTCGTCGTCACCAAGGTCGACAAGCACGGCCTGCCGTCGAAGTGCAAGGTCTACGAGCACAACGACCGCTGGGTCGCCAAGCTGAACGACACGCAAGGTGGCCAACAGAAGTTGCTGGAGCGCATCGAGCGCGATGGCCCGGTCACCGTGACGCTGAAGCCGCACCGCGTGCGCTCGGCGATTGGTCGCTCTGGCAAGGATCGCCCGGTAACAGGTGCGCGTGACGCAGCCAAGGGCGCAAAGGGTGCCAAGCTGCGCTACGCGGTCTACAAGCTTGGATCGATGCCGGCCTAGTTCGGTGTTAACGGCATCGCCAGTTGACGTTCGGGTGGGCCCCCGCCCGGACGTTGAGAACCCCGCGTCGCTCCACCCTCATCCGGTGAACGGCGCGGGGGACATCTTTCAAACGGAGCAAACAGAAATGCAAGTCAGGAAATGGGATGGGCTCCCGATCAGCAAGCCCGGATGGGTCTCAGGAATCCCCATCGAGAAATATCACTCCGCCGGCATCTGCAACGGCCCGGCGGTGTCATCGTCAAACCTGCGTCGGTGCTGGACGCACTCGCCTGCGCACATGAACGCGCAGTGGTGCGAGAACCCGAAAGCCGAGGCGAAGGCGTCGACGCGCGCGATGATCCTCGGACAGGCGGCGCATCACCTCTTCCTCGGCGAGGATGGCTTCTCCACGAAGTTCATCGCACAGCCGCCGGAATATCCGGACAAAAAGACCGGCCTGAAAAAGCCGTGGCACAACGGCGCTGATTTCTGCAAGGACTGGAATGCGCGACAGGGCGACAAGATCATCGTCACGCTGGATGAATTGCAGTCGATCATCGCGATGTCGCAATCGCTCGCAAGCGTACCATTGGTGCAGCGTGGCCTGTTGAGCGGATACGTGGAGACGTCTGGCTTCTTCAAGGATGGCGAGACAGGTCTATGGATCAAGGTCCGACCCGACGTGATCCCGACCGACAGCGGCGACTTCGCCGATCTCAAGACGGCGAGCGAAGTGATCACGCCGGCACTGATGAGCTCGATCAGGACCTACGCGTACCACATGCAAGGCGCGTTGATCTGGGAAGTCTGTGAAATGCTCGGTCAGCCGTTCGAATCGTTCACGCTGATGTTCATCGAGACGGCGAACCCGTACTGTGCGCGCACAGTACCTATGTCGGACAAGGCGCTTTCGTTCGGTCGTCAACAGAACCGGCTGATGCTGCGGCAGATCAAGGGCTGCATGGACATCAACCGCTTCCCGGGACCGGGAGAGGATGACCTACAATCGATCTCATTGTCGAACGACGAGTTCGCGCGGATCGAGGAGCGACTGAAACGGGAGGGACTGGCATGATCAAACCCGGCAAAGGCGATGTCGTATTCGACGCGCCGCCTGACTTCGACGTCAACGGCACGATAGAGCAAGCCCTTCGCGACGGCATGAATGTCAAGCAAGAAGGCAACCAACTCATCATCGAGAAAGGCGACCGCTCGTTCAGTGCGGCCAACAATACCATCCGCACGCAACGCGCCGCTCGCCCCGATCACAACGTGGCGAAGATGTTGCTGCGCGTTGCGAACGAGCCCAAGCGGCCCGACGTCAGCCCGGATGGTTTCAAGTCGCACGCCGGCCCATTACGCAACCCGGCATCGGAAGTCGATGACCGCGCGCTGATCGACCACGTGCATGAGGCAACTTTCACCGATCCGGTTGGGCTGCAATGGATCAAGGACAAATACGATCTGCGCATGATGCTGCGGAGGGCTCATTGTTTCACGCTCGACCGCGACACCTCGCGGATGGTGGCCGACTTCTCGGTTGCGATTGCCGCCGACTTGGAAGCGGCGCGTCCGCTCGCGATCCCGCCATTTCCGGTGACGTGGATTGAAATCGACAACACCGCGCGGCTGGATCGTGTCAAGGAGCTCGGCATCAAGCTGACCAAGACCGCTGCCGGCGAAACCGAAGCCGGGCCAGCGGTCGAGCGTACCGGCTGGCTGATCTCTCCAGACCCGAGAGTCAATGGAGCCCACTTCGCCCGATACTTCACGCGGCTCGATGAGGGCGTCTGTACCGGACCGATGGCGTTCTGGTGGAACGTGATCAGCCCGAGCCCGAACGATGAGGTGAATCTCGATCAGGCCCACCACTGGATGCGCGCGCTAACCTTCGGCGTGCGCCATGCGAACGTCCATCCCTACGATGCCTGCCTGTCTGCCCATGACGACAAGATACGCGAGAGCGATCTTGTCTTGATGCAGGAATTGGCCGGCGAGCTCCGGCATATTTGGGGATTTCTCATCGCGCTCGGTGCCGGCCAACTCGGTGTGGAGTCGAAGTTCACGCCGCAGACCAAACCGAAGATGACGCCGCCAACGATGAAGAACGGCAAGCCGCTGTTGCCGCTCGAACACAAGACGCTGCATCTGCATCTGGCGAAGCGGTCGACGGTGGAGAAGGTGATCGCGCGCGCTGTCACCCACCACAAGAATCGCGAGCACGATGTCAGGGCACACTTCCGTATCCTGAAGAACGAGGATGGCACCGTGCGCAAGCGCGTCCCGGTGAAGTCGCACAAGCGCGGCGATGACCGGATCGGTGTGATCGAAAAGACCTACGTGGTGGAGCGATGACCACCAAATGAAACAGTGCATCGTCTGTAGCAAGAAGTTCAGCGTTCGCGGTCCACGCGGCCCGAAGGAGGGTCGTGGGCCAAGGGCCAAGACCTGCTCATCACGATGCACAAGACAGGTCTATCTCCGACATCTCGCAGAACAACGAGTCGAACGTCAGAAGCGCATCAAAGTCCCTTGTGAAGGTTGTGGCCGGCCCTTTGAAAAAAGCGCATCCGACAACAAGAAAAAATTCTGCTCCCCGTCATGCAGAACAGTTGCCCGCAAAAAGCGGGATCGGAAAATTGAGCCGCGCGATAATTGCGCGCAGTGCGGAGGGCGGATACCTCGCAAAGCGAAACGCTTGGTCACCGGGCGCAGCTACGCAGGCGGGCGCAAACGCTGGATACTGGCAAGCGCACCGCGAACGAAGTTCTGCTCGAACCAGTGCGCGTGGGATTACGGAAATCCGAGAAGGAAGCGGCATCAAAGGACGTGCATAATCTGTGGGGAAGAGTTCATCGGGACCAAGCACCAACGGTGCTGCTCGATCAAATGCGTCGGTCACATACCGCATCCATCAAAGCGCAAGGACATCACGGGGCAGAGGTTCGGTCGTCTTGTCGCGATCAGAAGCGAGGTGCGAAAGCGGAGCGGGCGACCGGCCACATGGTGGCTCTGCCAATGTGATTGCGGAACGCGGAAGTGGGTTGTCATCACAGCGTTGGGTAGCAAGCGACCACAGAAGTCATGTGGCTGTTTGGTCCGAGAGAAGGGCCACAAGCGAGGCGGTCGAGCACGTGACGTTCGTCACGCCTGCATAATCTGCGACGAAATTTTCATGGGTCACCCTGACCGTAACACTTGCTCTGATGGGTGTCGCAGGGAGCAGAAAGCCAGTGTCAAAAAAGCATGGAGTATAGCCAACCGAGAGTACATCAAGGAATACAAGAAGCGACACGAGATGGAAATTCTTTCAAACCCCAAAGGAGAAAAGCAATGGCTGTTAAAAGGTCGAGCGGAGTTAAATCGGGTAAAGCGTCTGCTAAGCAAGGGCAACAGCGAAGCCTCCCCAAGAGTCTCGCCTTCGCCGAAGCCGGCATTCACACCGCGCAGCAATTCGCTGGGCTGATGTCGGCATTGATGACCGACCTTCTCAACGGATCGGTGACACCCGGAATCGGCAACGCCACTTGCAATGCAGGCGGCAAGTTGCTGAAGATGGTCGAACTGAATCAGAAGTACGGACAGGCGCAGGTCGAGAACGGGCTGAAGAACATGCAGCTTGTAACGCCCGATCCGGTGACGACGATCAAGTGAACAGGCAAGTCAGAAAGGAGCAAGTGAATGGTTGATGTTGCAGAAATCGAACGGCGCGTTGATCGCACCATCGCTGGTGCCGTCGTCGTCAGCCACGACATCGGCGGTGTAAAGTTCACCTCGATGATCGAAGTGATGGAGTTCGCCAAGTTGATGGCGGTCTCTGGCGCGGCGGTGCCGGCACATCTCCGGGGCAACCCGGGGGCGTGTCTCGGCATCGTGGTGCAGGCACTGGAGTGGCGCATGTCGCCGTTCGCCGTAGCCAACAAGAGCTACATCGCGAACGACCGCACCGCCTACGAAAGCCAGTTGATCCACGCCATCGTTGAGGCGCGGGCACCTCTCAAGGGTCGGCTGCGGTTCGAGATACTCGGCGAGGGCGACGAGCGGCGCTGCAAGGTGTCGGGCACGTTCGTGCGCGAGGACAAGCCGCACGAATACACCAGCGAGGCACTGGGCAAGCTGCGTGACGCGCGTGGCCGCAATGATCGCGGCCAAGTCAAGGGCTCGCCGTTGTGGGACACGCAGCCCGAGGTGCAGTTGTTCTATTCGGCATCTCGCACGTGGGCGCGGCTGTACTGTCCCGACGTCATCCTCGGCATCTATGCCGTCGATGAACTGCCGGCGGAGCCGATTGACGTGACGCCGAGCAAGACGGAAGCGCTGGCGAAGCGGCTGGAAGAGATGAAGGCGCAGCACGCCGAGCGCCGAGGGTTTGATGCCGAGCACGTCTCGCGTGAAGCGACCAAGAGCTCGGTCATAGAGGGCGAAGCCAATCCCGGCGACGCCGAGAAGGGAGAGAAGAATGAACGCGGAAATGAGTCTGACGTTGAAGGACGGCAAGACGGTGCTGGTGATCGAGGCGATGGAGATCGAGACCAAGGCGGAAGCCAAGCTTATGGCGGCGATGGTGGAGAAGTGGTCGGAGAGCCTGCCGGATTCGAAGCCGAGAGTCAGGAAGGCCAAGGCGAAAGCGCGTCAGGCGGCGCGACAGGGCCGAAAGGAAAAGCCAAACGGTGACACTGAGGCAGCGCAAACCTCGCTTGTCTGACGAGGGCTACCTCGCGTGGCTACGCCGGCAACGATGCGCCTGCGGATGCCTACAGCCGCCACCATGTGACGCCGCGCATCTTCGTGCGTCGTCTTTCGTCTACGGCAAGTCCAACGCCATGGGACAACGTCCCGATGATCGTTGGGCGTTGCCGTTGAAACACCTGCACCATATGGCGCAGCACCACAGCGGGAACGAACTTGCGTGGTGGGAGTCGCACGGCGTCGCCGATCCGTTCGCGCTCGCTCTGGATTACTATCGGCGATATCAAAGGAGCAAGCATGACGACAAAGACCGAGACGTTTGACGGCGAGTATGCCAACGCCAACGACGATGAACTGCATCAGATAGAAGAACAGGTGAACGCGGCCAAAGACCTGCCGATGCCCGAGCGCGCCCGTAGCCTCACCCGGCTGATGGCGCGCTTCCTGCACAAGCGCGGCAGGCTGCCGACCGATCTCAAGAAGCTTCTCGACAACTAAAGGAGCAACCGATGCTACAGGACTTCGAACGTGGCGGCATTACCGTGACCGCCAACTTTTACAACGCTGACTATCAGGCCAAGCTTCAGCAACTGACACCGCAGGAATTGACAGACCTGTTCGACCACACCGACACGCAGATCGACAAGGCAGCCAACGCCAAGAAGAAAATATGTTGCTCGTCCTTCATGTGCGAGAAGGATTGGTGGGGCACGCCGCTGTGGCCGATCTACATGAAGATCAGCAAACAGAGTCCGTATCAGGCAGGGTTGTTCTGGGGACTTGTGGTAAAGGATCGCGTGATCCATCGCGCGATGTCGACTGGCGAGCAATGGGGCTGCATTCACACCGAACTGCCGAACGCCCGTGGCCTCACCTACTGGATGATGATCAACGCACAAGGAATCCAACAATGATCGAACCAACACCGATGATGCCGCGCACTGGCAGCGGCGTTCGCCCCAATGAGATCGAGCGCGACATCAGGCAGGTGCTCTCGCGCCACACGCCACCGCCCGCGCGCGAGGACAACGTCAGGATCGATGACCTTGGCCGCATGTCCGCCGAGGCTGTGCTGACCCAGTACGAGGCCGCAGCCAAGGCGGTCGAGGAGATGGGCAACGACGTCAAGACGATGGTGAAGCGCCTCGGTGAGGCGCTGATCGAATGCAACGTCGACATGAAGCACGTCGCGGAAACGGCGGCGGCGATCCGCGAGAAGGGCAAGCACTCGCAAGCCCTGATCGAACAGGTGAGCGCGTTGTCGTCGGAGATCAGAAAGACCTGCGACGAGTTCAAGATCAAGGTTGGTCTGTGAGCCTGACCTTTAAGCGCAACAAGACGACGGGGACGCTGCAAGCCGCATACGCCGGCAGCGTCCGCATCGGATACGTGGAGAGCTCAGCGACCGACCGGTGGCTTTGGTCGCTCAATACGATCCAGCCACAGGGCGGTCGGGCCAGCGGAATCGCTGAATCTGAGGAAACTGCAAAGGCTGTATTGACTAAAGCGTGGCTTGTGTGGGTTAGTGCTGCCGGCCTGAAGGAGCAACCATGACACCGCAGGAAGCAATCGATAAGCTGGCCGCCCTGCGCGGCAAGCACGATCAGACCGCGCGCTGCGAGGCAATCAAGATCGTGGTCGCCGTCCACTACGGCGACAATCGCGACAAGGAAACGTCCGACACCGAGCGGTTCATCGAACTGATGATCGAACAGATGGGGGCCGGCACATGACGCGTGACGACTTCGAGAAGATCACCGCCATCGATGACGTGAAGAACGGCAGGGTGCGCATCGAATTACGCTACCTTGGCTTCACTGTAGTCTCGATGCTGACCGGACCGCGTGTCAAGCAAGTCATCAGTTATCTGGAGGCCGATCAGGCCATCGATCCAGTTGCGCTGTTCGAAGTAGCCATCATGCGAGCGCATGAGATGGTGAAGTCATGACCGGCGCGCTCCTGACGATATCACCTGACAGCTTGTGGATACGACATGATCACCATGCGCGACGTGCTGACCAATTCGAAGATGACGCTGAGACTGGCGCTGGACCTCGCCAATGGCGGCTACCAGAACACGTATCAGAGCGAAACCTATCCGCGTTTGTCCGTCCTGAAAAGCGGAAGGCGCGGCGAACATGCAACGGAATATTTCGTGGATGGCGAGCCATGCGCGGATTTGGAAGCGGTGGTGATGCGGCTGAACGTCGAGCCGGATGGAAGCTGACGTCGCTCAAGGTACTGTTCGGCGGCGCTGCCATCCTCTCGCTGATGATGGTGTTCGCGATCCAGCGGTTACCGGGAGAGACAGTCGAGCCGGCGGCGATCCCATCGGAGCGCTTCGACGCGGCATGGGCCGATGCTTTCCAAACCGCTGTTGTCGCCAAGAAACAGGACAAGGTCCGACAGATCGAGATGGTTGCCACCACCGATCCGAAGCCTGTCCTGACGGAGCGCGTCATGCCCGACGTGCCCGCAGCGGTGCCGCCGGTTGTTGTTCAGGAGGACGAAGAGCAACCGGCGGTCAAGCGCCGCCATCACCGTATTCGTACTGCCAGCGCCGACACTGGCTCTAACGTCTGCACCCGGCATAACATGCGCAAGGTCGTCACGCGCGGCGGCAAGTCGTGGAGGTGCAAGCGATGATCATCAACCATAACCAAGCCATCTTCGACGCCATCGTGGCGGCGACAGGAATGGACCCGCAACTAGGTACGATACTCATCAGCACCAAGAAGTTCATCGACACCTTCAACGGCCACCGCGACCGCAAGCTGTGTACGTCGCTCGATGTTGCCCAAGCACCAATGCGGCCCACTGAAGCGATGTTAAACGCGGCGCGTGATTGGTCGTACAAAAAGTATGGCAAGCCCATTGGTAACGACGCCGCAATCGGTTGTTGGCAAGCCATGCAGGCTGTTGCCCAAGCAGTGCAACAGCCCCCGGCCTATGAAGCAATGGATGCCGCTCTTGAGATGGGCAAGCCGGGAGTCGAGCGCATGGTGGCGGCTCACCATTACAACGGTGCGGCTTACGGGGTTTGTGGGGACTACACAACTGTTGCCCAAGAGCCGAGTGGGCTGGCAAATCTACAGGCCATCGTTGCCGATCAACCGTTCCAAAACAGCGCGTTGAGCGTCTATGAAATCAATCTGATCTTGGAAAACAAAGGCGGGTTTATGCCTGACGAAGCCGTAACGTGGTTTCGCGCGTCACGGGGAACATTCGGTTCTGCCCAAACACCAGACACGTCTGGTGCAGACGGCGTTGCCGTCTATGAGCGCGGGTTCACGGATGGTGTTTTTGTTGGGCGAGAAATGCCGCAGAGAATACCCTGCGACAAATGCGGGAAGCCGCTCCACGACGCTGACCAAAATCTTCGCGGCCATAAAATTCTATGTGACCGATGCGTTGAGGAGCCGTCCCCGGCAGCCACTCGCGACGATGATGCCCGCGCCCGCTTTCTTGCAGACCGCGCAGACACGGAACGCAAACAGGCTAGCAATCCCAGTTCACAGGCGAGCACCAGTGAGTAAGCGCAAGTTCGACTTTACCGGACATCCATGCGAATCGCACGATGTCACTAAAGACCTTTGGTATTACGTCCAGAGGGATGGACTGACACTGTGTTACCGCATTGGCAATCAGACGGGAGATATCGTCACCATTCCTTGGCGACGGGTCAAACGCGCCTTAGACGATCACGCGAAGGCTAAGGACCGCCGCCATACCTGAAGTTTGGGACGCGGGGCATCACCCCCGCTCGCGTCTCTGTACTGGGGGGATTAAAGCGACCAAGGATTAGATCAACATGGCTACAATCAATATTAACGGGCAGTTGATTCTCGACCAGACCGCCGGAGTACAGGCGGGTGACATTGACGTCTCCGCCACGCTTGGCGGTCTCGATTCCGACTTCGCGACTTTCCTTAACAGTCTTGGGCTAACGGCCTTTCAGAAGAACTTCGCGGCATTGGTTGATGGCGCGAGCGATCCTGATCTGGTCACGGTGACGCCCGGTCTCAACGAGACCGTCAAGTCGCTGTTCTTCTCCGACGCCGCCGGCAACGATCTCGACGGTGACCTTGTTGTAGGCGTGACGCTTCTCGATGGCTCGCCGCTCTATATGTGGTCGGCTGACGGTGGCAAGGTGGTGCTGATCTCGACCAGTGCCGTGGCAGGCTTCAGTGCCGACACCATCGCGGCGGCGTTCTACATCGAGAGCACGGATGCGACCAACACGGTGGCCGGCGTGCAGAGCATCACGTTCCAGCCGCTGCACCACACCGACCCGAACGACCCGAACGACGCGGTGGACTTCTCCGACATCTTGAACATCTCGGCGTCTGTCGTGGTGTCCAAACCCATTGGGGACGACATCATCGTCTTGGACGATGGTCCGGACGTGACCATTACTGGCACCGCACCTACGCTCACGGTTGACGACTCGTCTTTAGACACCAACGCGCACGACGACTTCTCGCAAATCTTCACCGTTGATTCCGGCACCGATGGTGCAGGTGCCAGCGGCACGGAATACACGCTCGACACTGCCGGCGGCGGTTCTGGCATCTTCGACGTGGCGACCAACCTCGAAGCGATCCTGTCCGAGACGGGGGCTGGCGTCATCGAAGGCCGCACCTCTGGCGGCGATCTGGTGTTCACGGTATCGGTCGACGGCACCGGTCAGGTGACGCTCGATCAGTTGCGCGCGGTCAGGCACACGCCCGACAGCGGACCGGATCAGTCGACTGGCCTGACGGCTAACGACCTGATCACCTTGACGGCGACCGCTACCGACGCGGATGGCGACAAGGACCACGAGACGGTTGGGATCGCGTCCTCCTTGATCTTCAAGGACGACTTCCCGACCATCACGCCGAACGGCACGCCGCCGGTTGCTGCGGTGGACGAAACCACACTGGGAAATGCCGGCGCGGCGCACGCTGACTACGGTCCGTTGTTCACCAAGAACTACGGGGCGGATGGCGGCACGGCCATCAGCTTCGATCTCAACTTCGGCCTTGGCGCGACCGGCCTTGCCGATGAAGAGACCGGCCAGTTGGTCGTACTGTCCAAGGCGGGCGGCGTGATCTCCGGCAAGAACACTGACGGCGACACCGTGTTCACCATCAGCGTCAGCGCCGCTGGCGACGTGGTGTTCACGCAATTCCGTTCGGTGACCCACGATCCCGACACCGGCCCGGACCAGACGCTGTTCTTCGCATCGGCTGGCCTGATCACGCTGACGGCGGAGATTACCGACAGGGACGGTGACAAGGCGTCGACCACGCTGGAGATCGGCAAGAACTTCTCCATCGATGACGACACGATCACGCTCACGGTGCCATCGTCCAACTCGACCACGGCAACCGCGATCCATCTTGGAAACCAAGCTGGCCAGTTCGCGACCGGCGCGTTCGGCTACGACATCGGCCACGACGATCACACGGCGGCGTTCTATCTGGCCGGCGGATCGGACTTCGTTGACGTCAATCCGAACCTCGCGGGCACGCAGATCACGTTGACAGGCACCGTCAATGGTCCGCCGGTCACCGATATCACGCAGGCCGTGGCGACGATGACCCATGAGGACGCCGCGTCAGCGGACTTCTCTTGGTCATTCCACTACGACAAAGACCCGATCACGGCTGGCGTCCAAGACGGCACCGCGACCGGCACGCTGCACTTCGACAAGGCGGCAGACACCTTCACCATCACCGACCTTACTCCGGTGCAGGGTTTCTCGTTCGACGTGCTCCACACTGCGGAGCTCACGGCGAAAGAGCCGACCGGCAATACCGGCCATCCGAATATCGTGGTCGAGCAATTGTCGGGTGACGTCCCGGGGACTCCGGTTGTTGAACAGGGTGATCCGTTCTTCGTCCAGTTCACGGCGAACAGCACCACCAACAGCGTTGGCTTCATCACCAATAGCACTGGTGCCGACAATCAGACCGGCAACACTGCATGGGTGGCGGGCGAGTTCGTCGCCAATAGCCACGCGGACTGGGTATCGGCGACGCAGACCACCAACGGCGTGGCCGGCGATACGATCCAGAAGGGCGAGTTGCTCACCTTGCGCTTCTTCCAAGAGAACCCGCACATCGTCAACGAACCCATCACGCCGACCGAAGTGGTCAGCGCCGTGGCGCTCAAGTTCGACGGTATCGGCAACTCCGAGGACCTTCTGATCAATCTCGATCTGATCGACTACGGAGCCAACGGTGTGTTGGGCGGCGGTGACGACGTTCACACCACGCGCATGCTCAACATCGAGAACGCGGATATCTACAAAGCGTCGACTCCCGGTGGCGTGCCTGCACCATGGACAACGGAGTTTCCGCTCGACAACAACGATGGCCTCGTCATCATCGAGTCCAACGACTACAACCTCGCAGGCGAGCACTACCAGATACAGGGCATGCAGATCATGCAGTCCGCCAACGGCCTGACCGGCGATGCCTTCGACTTCAACAAGGCGTTGGGTGCGGCTGGTGGCGCGACGGGTGTCAAGCACGCCTTCGATCCGACCGACAACGACGTGCTGAAGATCGTGGACATCGGCTTCGTCCAGACCACCTCTGGAACGCAGACGGCGAACCTCGACTTCGCATTCAATATCGCTGACGGCGATCTCGATCTGTTGGGTGTGCAGCACATCACTGCGCAGCTTTCGACAGGCTTCATCGTCTGAGGCTGAAGTAAGAGGCCGCAGGGAGCGTGATCTCCCTGCGGCTTTTTTACAGGAGTAACTGAAATGAAACGGGACAGAATGAGAGACCGAGACAGCATCGCGTGGAACGTCACGCAGATCAGGACGATGATGAACGAGTTCGAGGGCAAGTACCTGCCGACCTACATGGTCGGTGCCATCGAAGGCTACTGCAACAACATCGAGCGCATCGCGAAGCCCAAGCCGCCGGCAGACATCCATCTGATACGCGCGGACGGCAAGAAGTGAGACTCAGCGAGGAGATGGACAAGCACTGGTTCAAGCTGCCGCTGGCGTTGCGCAAGCGCTGGTGGGAAGAGACCGACTACGGCAAGAAAGAACCGAGCGAGGAATTGAAGCGGGTTATAGACGAGGCCATCAAGGAGCGAGGCAATGGATGAGCATCTCGATGGACTGTCGGACCTTGTGCACAACATCCTGAAGCGCCTGAAGATGGGCGAGACCGGCGCGATCACCTGCACCAAGGAGTATCCGCCGGAAGAAGTTCAGTTGTACATCACGGGTGGCTACGGCCCGCACAAGAACAAGTGGTTCGATGTCAAGTACGACAAGGCGAGCAACGTCGTCTATGCGCAGCGCGCCGAGATACCCGACTGGACAATTCCAGACGAAGTCGACCACGAAGAGGAGTTGTGATGCTGGACTCATCGAAGATGACCCACGAGGAATATCAGGAATACATGGATCAGCTTTCGTTGCGCGTCAGCAAGGCGATGGAGGGCGCGCGGCTCGAAGATGCGATCAGCGCGTGCGCGGCGTGCGCCGGCTTCGGGCTGGTACAGCTTCCGGCGGATCAGCGCGACAAGATGCGCGAGCACATGGCGCGGATCATCGACAAGATCATCGAGAAGGCACCACCGAGGAAACAATGACCGATCTGGAAACATCGTGACCAAACCGCAGGCGATCCCGCCGAAATTCTGGTGGACGATCAGCGAGGCTGAATTCGTGGAGATCGCAACCACCGGATACTTGAACGCCGAACAGTGCGCGCGGCTCTGGCGCATGGAAGATCGCAACGACAAACCACCGAAGCGACTCCAAGTGCTATTGGAGGAAGAGGAAGGTGTGGCCATGACCGATCTGGAGAAACTACTGCGCGACAAACAAGACGAACTGCGTGGCCGGCCACTGGACTGGATCGACGTCGCAAAGGAGCGACTGGACCGCATCGACTGGACCGACATGATGGTCGTGCTGGCGTCGGTTGCGATGCTGATCTGGTTGTGGATGATTTGGATAGGTGTCGAATGATTGGACCGGGCAGACACGACGACCTGTGCACGATGGTGCGCGAGCAACTCGGGATCGGAGATGTCGGTGGCGTGTTGCTGATCGTAGTCGATCCAAGGCCGAGCCACGGCGGATTCTCCTGTCAGGCCGATCTCATGACGACGATGGCACTGCCAGAAATTCTGGAAGCGGTCGCGCAGCAAATCAGAGAGGATCGCGAGAAGGGCATCCCATGAGCACGCTTCGAATGTGGACCGTCTACAAGCACCCAAGTGATTATCCGAACGACTATGTGGCGCGGCTATTCGAGGTCGACGCTGACGGACCGCGCGCCACCGCCAGCATCGTCATCGCGCCGTCGCTGGAATTCTTGCGCGAGCAAATGATGGACATGAGGCTGGTCTGCCTGACGCGCGACGAGAACGACGACCCGGTGATCGTGGAGACGTGGCTATGAAAAAGTTCACGCCGCTGACGCTGCAAGCGAACAGGATCAGGACGGGACAATACGGTAGCGATGAGTCGTTCGGTTTGGCTGGAGCGTTCCGACTACTCGCACCGGGCGGTGCGCTGATGCTCGCCCTGTCCAGCGGACCGGGCGGCCTCGGGAACGATACGGGATGGGAGCATGTGTCCGCATCCTGCGAGCAACGATGCCCGACTTGGGAGGAGATGTGTTTCGTCAAGGACCTTTTCTGGAATGAGGAAGAGCTCGTCGTGCAGTACCATCCACCGAAGAGCGAGTACGTCAATTTCCATCCGTATGTGCTTCATCTTTGGAAAAGCATCGACATGACGATACCGTTGCCACCGATGCTACTGGTTGGGCCAAAGGGAGGTAGCAAATGATGACCGCCAAGCAACGCTACTGGCACGCCGTGCGCGAGGCCCGGCTGATGGCCGAAGCCAACCTCGTGCTGTTCATGGCCGGCAAGATCGACATCCTGCCGTGCTCGGGCGACATCGAGCGCGAACTGATCATCGCCGAGATCGAGAAGGCGATGCAGGGCAAATGACCGACCTATCGATCCACCTGCGCACCACCTGTTCGTTCTGTGGCGCTCACCACGACCGGATGACGCACGCTACCAAGGATGACGCTGCCCCGAAGAATGGCGATGCCTCGATGTGCTTCGCCTGCGGCGCGTTCAACATCGTGGACAGCACCACCGACGAAGGGATGCGCAAGCCGACCCGTAGCGAACAGCGAGAGCTAGACGCCGACCGGCGAATCAGGGATGTGCGCCGGGCGTGGCAACAGGTAAAAGCCAAGCAACCGCATTAACTTGGGTGGCCGTTGTGCGCCTGATCTGCGAGACCTGCCGGCGACACTGGACCCTGCCCCCGGGCGGCAAGCGGCGGTCGTCCTGCCCGCGATGCCGGCACCTGCACTTCGCCACCGCCGCCCGGCACCGGGAACGCCTGCACCAGATCGCGAGGGAAGCCCGCCGAGAGGCTGTTGTGGGCGGCCCTCCTCCGACAGCGGACGAGCTCCTTGCCCTCATGGGTGAGGCGGATTCCAAGGCGGCGCGGGCATTGGCGCTGGCCCTGACCCTCGCCGCCGGCTTCAAGGTCGGTGGAACCTAATATCTCTCCACGTGGCCGATCAATTGCCCCGGGCGGCAGACATGAAGGCCACGGCGAGGCCGCCCATGGCGGTGCCGATGAAGAACGCGATGAGCACGGGCAGCCAGCATTCCAGCATGGTTATCCCCAGAGCGCCTGCGCCAACACGGCGACCAGCACGACCACCACCACGGCAATCACGACCAACACCATGTCCTCCGTGGTCACGATGACCGCAACGGAGGACCGAACACTTGCCAACCCAACAGAAGAAAAAGCACGAACAGCAACAGCGTGCTGACGCCAGCGTAGGCGGTGGCGACCATGCCGAAATGAATCAAGCCGCCGAACACCAGCCAGATCAGCATTATGATATAGAACGCTAAACCAAGGGTCATGACATCATCTCCATTTCAGCGGAGTCCTCGCTGAGCAAGTGTTGAACTTCCAACAGCATCTTGTTGGCGTCGGCGCGTATCTCGACCTCCTGCCGGTTGATCGGGCCCCAGTGCTGGCGCAGGTAGCGCAAGCCGACGCCGGTCACGAAGCAATGGAAGGCCGGGCAGTACTTCGACAGGAATTGAAACTTGGCACCATCGCCTGAGCCGAAGTTGCCGAGATCGTCCTTGTCCAGCTTGATGCCGTTCTGAAACGTCGGCAGGAAGCCGTTCGGGTTGGCCCAGTACTCTTGCAGCAATGGCGGAATCGCCGACGAGCACGAGCGGATATTCCAACTGGTCTGGTACATCGAGGCCTCCGCCGTGTCAGCGGATACGTTGTCCGCTGACATATCGCGGCCCTCGCAGTAGCGCCCGCTCGACTCGCGCGCACCGAGCCCGAGCAACAGCACGAACAGGTGCCGCAGCGTGTCGATGCCGTCGACCGAGTTGTCCATGCCGTGCGCCGCGAACTCGTCACGATACCACGTCAGCGCGTCCTTCTCGGCAAGGTTACGGTCCGCCTGTGCGGCGGTCACCGCAATCGGGTGGCCCTGCATCAGCCGCGTCGCCGCCAACCCAAAGCACTGCGCGATGCCGCAGGTGTAGCCGACCGGCAACTTGCCGCGATCCTTCCACGAATACTTGGCGATTGCCGACTTCTCGGCGATGTCAGCGATCCGCCGCGCCTGATCCGCCGGCATACGGTCATTGCCCGAGGCCTTGGCATCCGCGAGATAGTCGAGCGCCTTCCACGTCTTGGGACCGACGATGCCGTCAGCCACCACACCCTCGCCATAGGCCGCCTGATAGCCGCGCACAGCGCCGTCAGTGATCGGTCCGAAGTCACCATCGGCAGGGAATACGCCGAGCAAGGTCTGCACCTCCACGACGTAGTCGCCGTTGTCGCCGAGCCCGATGGTTGGACGTCCCGGCTCTTCCTCGGGAATCTCTGGAGGCGTCGTCGGCGGCGCTTCCACATCCGGCGGCTCGGTCTCGATACTCTTGCCGGCCAACGCGGAAGCGAGCTCGCTGCACACGTCGGCGAACTGGTCCTCGTAGACCTCCGAGTCGCGCGAGCTATCCACGAACACCACCTCGACCAAGACAGCCTTTTCATCCGTCGAGTTGAGGAAGAACAGGTTGTCGCGATACTTCGGCCCGCGATTCGGCAAGCCGGTCGCGCGCGCGACGCCGTCCGCAACCTTCTTCGCCAAATCCTTCTGCGTCAGGTACAGGCACTCGGTGCCCATCGCAGCGCTGGTGGTCTGATAGGCGTTGAAGTGGATCGAGACGTCGAGCGTCCGCGACTTGCCGTTGTGCCAGTTGACGATGCGATTGAGGTTCTCGTCCTGTGAATGCGAGAGATCGTCGTGATAGGTCGCCACATCGACGCCGGCACCGCGCATCAGCCGCGCCACCTCCTCGACCACGCGCCGCGCTTCGTTCACTTCGTCCAGATAACCCGAGGCACCACGGATGTATTTGCCGTGACCTGAGCTCATGCATATCGAAACCATGATGTCCTCCCTTAGAACGAGATCGGCGGCGAGACCGGTTGCGCCCGCCTAATCGCTTCCAACTCTTCGGCGGTGTACGACTGCGGTCCGGAGATCGGCGGCGTCACTGGCGTCGGGTCGATATAGTTCGGCGCGTTTGGATCGGTGGTCTGGAAGTTGTCGCCCGAGATCGGCGGCGATGGCGCACCCGGTTCACCGGCTGCCGGCGGTGGTGCCGGCGGCGCTGGCGTATCGCCCGGCCCCGGGTCTTGCTCCCAAGCGAAACCGCCAGCCTTCGGTGACGGGTCGGTCACCTTGGCGCGCGTGGTGAAGCCGACGCCGCGCGTGTAGTTGTGCTCGACCTCGCTCATCACATACTGGCCATCGATGCCGGGACGTGCGCCGTCGATGTAGACGAAGCCGCCGGCCTGCGCGCGCGGTTCGCCATTGAGCAACACCCATCCGATGCCACGCTTGGACGAGGTGTCATCGCCCGTGCCCTTGTTGGTTTGCTCAGCTTGGCCTTTGTCGACAACCGAGTTGACCGCGTGCGCGATGGCGTTGGTGCCGCCGTGCGGCGTACCGCCTTTGATCCCGCCCTTGATGGTCTCCCATGCACCCTTGTTGATGTTGAAGAACCGCGACGCTGCCTCGCCATACTGCGGACGTCCGACGTAGGGCTTGATGCGCCAGCCGATCAGGTTGATGCCCCAGATCGCTTCGATCACCGGCATCGGCGTGCCATCGGCAGCGACACCCTCGCGCCTGCCAACCATCACCGCCTTGTTCTTCATGATCTTGAAGATGCCGCCGTTCTCCGCCGCCATGCGCCTGCCGAAGTTCTGCGCGCTGTCGTTGATGCTCCAGTAGTCGCGCGAAATCTTCTCCATCGATGGCGACATCACGACCTGCATCCCGGCCATGCCGAACACCTTGGTCATCATGTCCTTGAGCGGAATCTGTCCGCTGCCGGGAGCGCCGCCGCCACCGACACCACTGGCACCCTCGCCGCCACCAACACCGCTTTCCTCGTCACTCTCCTTGCCGGCCCCGAGATAATCCTTCTGCGTCTCTTTCGCGTTGCCCTTGTCGTTGTGGCCCTTGGCCTCGATCCACATCCGCCGACCGCCACCGCGCCGGCCAAAGCCCGACTCGACGTTGGTCACGTAGCCGTCGAACACCAGACGCAAACCCGGTCCGCCGAACTTCGCCTCTTGCTCGATCTGTTGCGGCGTCATTTCGAGCACGTTGCCAGCCGGCGTCGTGAAGCCCATCTGGCCGCGACCTGAATCGAACAGGCGCGGACCTTCGCCGGCCCATCCCATCGCCACCTGCAACTCGGCATCGTCGGGCGGAATCTGGAGCTCGCCATAGCGATCATCGAGCTCGATGTGACATTCGTCCATCGCGTTCTCGATGGTGTTCACCACCTGCACCGAGATCAGATACGGGAATAGCTTGGTCGAGATGTCCTGACCATGCACCAGTATCTGCACCCACGCGTGCCGGCGCGGTCCCTGATGCTCAACCATTCTCTGCCGCTCCTTGCGTCATGTTGCCCTCCGGCGTCTTGCCCCATAGCACGACGGTGTTCTTGCGTTGCGGCGATCCGCTCAGGACGTCGTAATCAATCGGGATGCGTAGCTGCGTGCCCACGGGGAGAAACGGCGAGTAGCGGTGACACTTCGCGAGGTGTGGATTGTCATCCAGCAAGCGCTCGATCATCAGCGGCGCGCGGTTGCGATACCTGCGCCACAGGATGATGTCGGCGGTGATGTAGTCCGAGCCGACCGTCACGAGATCATAGGAGACAACGGTCATGCGGTGATCGCTCCCGAATTGTACATCTGCACGGTGTTGGATGCCGCATCATTGGGAATCGGCACGCGCTGAAATGCGGCCTCGAACTCGATCTGTTGGCCGATGCCATCCTGAGCCAGAAACGTGTGACCGCGATGCAGCGTCTCGATGATGTACCAGCCATAATGCCAGCCGTCGCCACGCATCAGAATGTGCGCCTGACCGAGCCGGCGCATGTTGTCGAGCACGTCGAGATGATAGAGCCCGCCGGCAGATTGCTCCTTGCCAACGTGCTCCTGCACCAACTGGGTCTCGGGATCGCGCGTCGCCTTCGGCCCGTCCGTCTGTTGCCCGAGGCCTCGTGCTCGTGACTTGCGGGCGAAGAAGTGCGGAAAGACTTTGCCCTTCAGCGTGATCGACTCGTCGGCCTCACCGACCCATTCCCGGTACATCGCGGCACCCGCGATCTCCTTCTTGGCCCAGTCCGCGCCCGTGTGGTGCGCGTAGTTGTCGACGTTCATCGGAAAGACCTGAAACTGAATAGGTCCCCATTGAAACATCACCCAGTTGGCCATGCGATCAACTCCTCAAGAAATCATCCCACTCGTGAGCCGGCCCGATGATCGGCTTCCACGGTCGCTTGGTCACCTGCATGTCGTGTTCGCCGCCGCCGCTCTGCGCGCGGATGCGCAGGCACTCAGCATGGCAACCACGAAAGAATTCGGTGACCATGATGTCGCTGTTGGCGAACTCTATCGTGTAGGTGACGACCCAGTCAGGCTGCGCCGATGTCACTATATGAATTCCAACGCGCCTCGCGCACCTCGCGGTCAGCCTGCGTGCGCATCGATGAGCGGGCGAATTGCATGTCGTTGTCGTTCACCCTCATCTTGACGTTGATCTGTTCCTCGCGCGATCCCTCGCGCTCACGCTGTTGTATCGCGCCCTCGCCCTTCGGTTCGTCGGCTGCAACGGCGGATGGCGGTGCGTCCGCTGGCGGCGGCAATGCCGAGCCGATGGCCTCGCGCGAGTAGCGACCGATGCGGCCACGACGTCCGCCGAAGTCGAAGTGCATCAGGTCGGGCTCGTCAGGATTCCGCGCCGAGGTGCCGAACTGTCCGCCCCACTGGAATTTCCCGGTCATCTGCGGATGGTACTTTTCCTGATAGCCATACGCGTTGCGCGCCAGCGTGGTGTACAGCCCGCTCTTGTCGTCACCACGGTTGGGCACCGGCTTGCCGCTGGGATCGATGATCTGCCAGTCCTGCGCGAGGCCGTGCGTGTGCTGTCCCTGTCCTGCCGTGCGCCGGCCCGATGTCGGTGCCACCGTGTAGCCGGGCGGCAGACCGCGCGCCGCCGCACCGACGATCTCGGTGAGGCGCGGATCGGTGCCACGAAGATCACGACCAGCCTGCACGCGGTCGCCACCGCCTTCGCCGGGACGGGCCACGCGCTCGCCGCGCGCGACGGTGTCCACTGACGTCTCCGCTGGTGCGCGCGCCACCCTGCCGCGCTCCGAACCGACGCCGGCATTGCCGCCGATGCCGGCGAAGTTGCCGATGCCGGTGTTGCGCGCGCCGTACCACGAGCCCCAGCCCTTCTTCGACGCATGCTTGAGCGCGAAGTCGATGCCGGCCTTCTCGTTGGCGGGATCGCGCGGATCGAGGCCGGTCTCTTTCTGGAATTGGTTGCCGAGCCCGCCGCCCATGTAAAGCTGGAACGCGCCCCAACTATCCTCGCGTCCCTGATAGCTGCCCTTGCCGCCGCGCTTGACCGACGACTGGAATGTCGAGAGGCCTTCCGACTTCGCAACCGCGACGGCGGTGTCGGGGTCAATGCCGTACTTCACGGCGGTCGCGCGGATATGCTCCTCCATACCGCGTGGATCGCCGCCTTTGCCAACCCGGCCACGCGCGGCACCAACGCCCGGTGTGCCGGGCTGGCCGCCGCCACCACCGCCCGGTGCCGCTGGAAGCATCGCGCCGCCACCGCCGCCGTAGCCGGTGCCCGTCATACCCGGCCCCGCTGGCGAGTACTGGCTGCCACCACCGCCACCACCACCACCACCACCGCCGAGCGATGCGCGATGCAGCAAGCCGCCGCCGGCAGCACTGCGGAAGTCCGCCGGTATGTAAGCCGAGTCAGCCGCGCCGCCGTAGCCACGGTAACCGCCCTGATACGATGATGGCTGATAGCCCGGAGTCCCGGGAGCGCCGGGAGCGGTCCCGAGAGGAGCGCCGGGTCCCGTGCGAGGTGCCGTCGAACCCGGTCCATAGGCAGGTCGTGCAGGTGCAGGCGGCGGCACGTTCTCGTTCTTGAGCGTCTCTTCGAGTCGCTTCTTACCGACTTCGAGCTCGTGCTTCCCCATCATGCCTTCGCCAACCGACTTCGGCGTCGGCATCGTCAGGCCGTGCGGCCCGATGATGTTGATCTCCGGGCGTGGTCCTTCGCCCTTTGCGTAGGCGATCCACTCGGCAACGTATTTGATGGAGTCGCCGAGGGCTCGCAGTTTCTCGGTAAAGATGATGATGACCTGCGGCACGCCGAGTTGCGCCAGCAAGTTGCCGAATTCATCGGCCAGACCTTTAATGGAGACCTTCATCGCATCAACGCCGCTGGACGATCCGGCGAGTACGTTCATGCCATCCTTGATCGCTTGCGTCCCGTTCGCCTGATCCTTCAATAGCTTGATCGTCTGGCCGATCTTGCCGTTGTCGTCCTCGATCAGCTTGTTGATGAACAACCGTTGCTTGACGTCCATCTTGTCGGTGATCGACTTCTGATCGCGCCGGTTCTTCAACAGGCCGACCACGTAGCCGCTGACGTCACCCTCCTTCGCTTTGACGTCGTCTAGTTCTTTCTTCCAGACACCGGGCGTGCGCCCGAACGCCGCGCCCATGCTTTCGGATTCAAGGCTCTGCAAAGTTTGTTGCACCAGCCGCGCAGCCTTGGAAGTATCATCCGTGATGTTAGTGGCGACACCGATCAGCGTCTGCACGCGCGCGAGACCATTGAGGCCGTGATAACCGATTTGCTTCGCGACCTCGGCAACCTCGGTGCCGTTCTGTACCAAGTCTTTGACATCGACATTGGCATCACGTGCGCTTGCCGAAATAATCTCCAGCGCCTGACCGAACTGGTTGGCTGGAATGTTCAGGTTGCGCATCATGCCGGTCGTGAGTTTGGCCAATTGCTCGACACCGACGCCCATGCCCTGCGCCACGATGTTCAGTCTCGGCAACCTCCTGACCGCTTCCTCCATCGTGATGTTCAAACCGGTCCGCAGCCTGTTGGCGGCGGCAAGACTCTCATCAAAGTCTGTCGCGGTGTCCTGACTGGTTTGCTTGATCTGTACTTCGAACTTCTTGATCTCGGCGCTCGTTGCCTTGGTCTGGTTCTGCAACAACAGCATCTTCTTTTCGGTCTCGGCAAAGCCGAGGAACGAACGTCGCGCCGCTTCGATAGCCCCGGTAACCGTAAGATAACCCTTGGCCATGCTGACCAGTTCGGCTCCTACGCCCTTGATCGCGGTCGCTTGTCTCTGGTTGTCGCTGACGACTTGCTGTGATCCAGCCCTGTGTGTCCTCCAGTAATCCTCGTTCTGTTTCTGCGCCGCAATCGACCACCGCAGCATGTCGTCGTAGGACCTGTTGGTATCCTTGGCGCGCTTCTGCAACGCGCGTGCCATGCTCTCATTGACGCCGGCTTGCTTCTCCAATTCCTTGGTCAAGGCCTGCGCGTTCTTCGTCGCCGACGAGAACGCCGCTGCCGTCTTATCTTCACCAGTTAGCGTTACCTTGACGGGATCAACCATCAGACCCTCACGGTTCTTCGCTCATGTCGAAGCCGGCTTCCGGCAATGGCGCACCCGGTCCCTGCATCATGACCGGATCGATCTCACCGCCACTGCCATTGGTCACGCGTGGCGCTGCCTCGTTGGCGTCATCCACCTTCAGCGGGATTTGGCCCTCGATGATGTTGCTGCGTATCTCAGGCGTCATCATCTGCATGAAGTTGTCGAGCACCCGGTCGGCGTCCGGATAGCGGAGCTCGCGGATCACGGCCTCATCGACACCGGCCAACTCAACCAGCAACTCGATCATGGTCTTCCATGCGCCTTCATTCCATCGCAGCACGTGACCGAGCCGCAGCGGTGCAAGCGTGATGCTCTCGATCTTCTTCTTGTTGAACTCGAACGGAATGAAGAGTTGGATGGTCCGTCCGCCGGTCTTATCGAGCGTGATCATTTGTGAATCCAGATGGTGATGACGTTCTCACCCTTATCGACGCGTTGATCGACAAACTCAATGTCCTCGTGGCCGCCGGCACCATCGGTGTCAGCGACCACTACGCGTTTCTTCTGGTCGTGCCTCGTCAGTTCGGCGACCAGTTGCTCGACCGTCATGCGATGTCAATCGGCGAGATCGGCGAGCCGGTGCCGATGTCGACCGCGTTGCCCGGGATGCGCAGAATCCTGATCATGTCCTCGTTCAGGTCCTTGCCGCCGACGCGCCGCACCGAGGTGAAGAAGTCCCAGAAGTAGATTTCAAACGGGCGCTGGCCGTTCGGCGTCAACTGCATCGTGAGTTGGTAATGCACGATGGACTTGATCGAGTACTCATGGGCCATCAGGTTGCCCTTCGAGAACGCGGTCGGGTTGACGCGACCGAGCCGACCCTCGATCACCGCCGTTGCCGAAAGCGCGCGACTGGTCCTGCGATCCCTGATCAGGCCGTAGGCCGTGAACCGCTGATAGTACGGATCGTTCTGGCCGATGTAGCTCATCAGCGACGGGTCCCAACCGGCAAGGTTGAACGTCGCTTCCAACTTGTTCTGATGCGTCGGGATTTCGATTGCAATCGGTGCACCACCGGGCGCGTGGTCGACATAGTTCTCTTCCATCGCCGGCAGTTTCAACTCCTGCAACACCAGATGCGTCGAGATGCCGGGCGCACTCATGCCGCCCGGGACCGTGCTGCGCGTGTCACCGCAAATCAGGTTCGCGCTCTCCATCACGTAGATCGTTGCGTTAGCCATATGGTTGTTCCTTTTTCGAAAAGAGAAATGGTGAGCGGACGCTTGCAGTCGTCCCGACAGTTTGAGGCCCGTCAGTTCGGACCACCCACCAAGCTGGATTACGACGAGAGGTTCAGTTGCGTGGCGAGATCGCCAACCATGGCATCGATGGCCTCACGGTAGCGCGAGGACTCGATGGTGATGTGCTTCAGCACGGGCGGCTCTTCCGCTTGGAAGCCCACCGTCAGATGCCCGAGCCTGATCTGTTCGGGTGAGTTACCCTCGGTCCTGAAGTTGACCTGATAGCCGAGGATGTGCTGATCGGCATGCAGGTCGCGAAGGAAGAACTGCATGGTGTTGAGGATCGCCTGCACCGTGTGGCCGATGATGTTGTAGCGACCGAGGAAGAACCGCAGCGCACGCAGCATGCCGAGGTGGATGAAGTCCCGCCCGCGCATGACATTGTACATTTGCCAGATCGGGTCCTCGCCTGCGTTGTCGGTCGAGATCAGCACGAAGCCGCCCGAGGCAATCGCGAAGTCGTCGCCGACCTCACCACGGATCAGCACGCCGACATTTGCACCGAGCAACTCCTGCGCCTCGTTGGCCGAGTCGGTGAGGTTGAAACCGATCTCGCGGTTTGGCGAGATGATGCCCTGCACCGCTTGGTTCGCCGCGCTGTGGAACGGCGCGCCAGTCTCGTGGTCGCGTCGCACCATGATGCCGGCCATGCGCGGGGCCAAGGGCCGGATCACGATGTAGGACGTCACCGGGTCCATCACGCGGCAGCCGCCGGAGATCGGGATCAATCGATGGCTCTGCATGGTCTCACGCCAGTCGAGATCGTTCTGCATCGAAGAGCCTGCGCTCTCCACGATCATCATGCCAAGCAACTGGTTGCAGATTGATGTGGCTCCAGCGACAACCGGATTGGCTCCAGCGACAATCGTTGCGGTATAGGTGGCGAGCGTACCGGTCGCGGCCCACGTCAGTTCGAACGTCGCACCCGTGCCCGAGCCCGAGGACGCGGCCACATCCTGCGGCGTATCCGCTGGCTCCTCGGTGCCAACGAGGAAGCCGGCGTTCGAGATCGTCGTCGTCAACACCGCGCCGCCGACATCCACCGTGGCCACCAACAGCACCACCTGATTGGGCAGGATCAGTTGCTCGCCGACGCCGTAACCGATGCCGCCGGTTGCGACAGTGGCAGCCGTCACGTGGAAGCCGGGTGGCGGCACCGCGATGGTCGGAGCCGTGTCGTACCACGCGCCGGGCAGTTCGAGCTCGATGGGACCAAGCTGGCCGTTGGAAAGACCGAACGCGTGGCCAGTCGCCTGCACGGCTTCCGGTCCACCGCCGGAAAATTCCACCGGATACAGATGGTCGGTGACGTAGCCTACGCCGGGCGCGGTGCGTTCAATGGCACCGACACCGTTGGCCATCTGCGAAGTGTAGCCGGGCGCGGTCAGGATGCGTGGCGTGAAGCCGAGTCTCTGCGCCGACTTCAGGAACGCCCACATCCCGGTGCCATTGAGACTGTCGCCAGCGATCTTGGAGATCGTCTGTTGCAACTTGATCGCCGGATCGGGATCGGTGCCTTCCGCCGTTCGCACGATGACGATGCGCGCGGCGAACTGCGTCTCGCCCAACTGATCGTTGATGCCGCGCACGGCGTCGGAGAGATAGCCGAGATCGCCAAGCTTGCGCGTCTTGCTCTGATCGTTCGAGTTGATGAACACCGGAGTGTCGAGCGGGAAGATCGATGCATCGGCGAGCGGCGCAGGTCCGACGATGCCGATGGTAGAAAGATCGGCGGCCAATACCGGACGCGCGCCTTCGTCAACTTTTCGGATGCTAATGCCGAATACTGGGTCAGCCATTCTGGTTTCTCCTGTTGGAAGTTGGTTTGAATCAGACCACGTGTGCAGGCGTTGCGATTTCGAGGGCTTTGATGGTCAGCGCGTGCATCCTCACCATCAGAACCATGGTTGGCTCGGCGCTCGCTGACTGCGCCGAGAAGATGCGGAGCTCGCGAACGTAGTCACCGATCACCTGATCTTGCACGATGGGTGTGATGACCACCGAGCCGACAGGATTGACCTCCATTGCCGTCGTCAGCATCTGCAACGGCGATGGCGGCACCACGGAGTGTGCCGGCGGAACGGGTGTCGTCTGTCGTCCTTCGAAGAATGCAACGTCGGCCATGTTCACTCCTGTTATTGCAATGCCTTGACGACGTAGGTCGAGATGCCCCATAGCCGCCGGATCGAGACGATGAACCAGTGCCCGGCGGTCTGCGTAAACAAGTCGCCAGTGTTGGGACCGACGTTATAGCCAGAGAACGTGATTACGCCCGGGGCTTGGTTGTAGATCATGATGTCGAGCGCACAGTCGGCGGTCGGCGCGGCAACAGTGTGCGCGCCCATGTTGCGATAAAGCTGGTAATTTCCCAAGAAGGCGTTCGGCGTAAAGACCTGTCCCACGCCATACGCGCCCGCGTCATAGGTCGTGAAGCGGTTGCCGCCAGTCATGGTCGCGCCACCGGCTATCGCGACCTTGGTATTGTCGACGTATTGCTTGGTCGCGACGTGAAGCGGGGCTGTCGGATCGGCGCGCACCTGCACCATGCCATTGGATCGGTCGATACGGATTGGATAATCAACCAAGACGCCCGTGTCGGTGTAGCGCGCCAGCATGAAGTTCGCGCCTTGATTGTTGGCACCCAACGGTGACTGATCGGCAAGCGTCAGCATCCATCGCGTGAAGCCATCCGCCGACATCGCCTCGATGCTGCGGTTCTCGTTGCTCCCGATGGATCGCAAGCGAAGGTACGGATTCGACGCGGTGATGGTCACACTGGCGTTCATCTGGCCGCCGGCACCGAGCACGGCGTCGACATAGGCCTTGGTCGTCGCCATCAATGGCTGCGTCGGCGGACCAAACAAATACAGCGGGCCGGTCATCGTCGCGCCCGCTGACGACATCGAACCCATCAAATATTCGTTCATCCTCGCGCGCGTCCATGACGTGGTCGCAAACGACACGTCGTTCGAACCGACCACCGGATGCACGCCTCTCACCACGCCCGTGAATGGCGTCGAGCCGTCGATGCGAACGTAGTTGTAGAGATCAAGGCCCGCCGAGATCAAATCGTTCGCGGCGTCAACGATCTCCTGATGCTTGATCAGGATGTCTTGGTAAGCCAGCAAGACCTCGTCGCGCCACGGTCCGACCTCGTCGTGGTACAGCTTGGTTGAGTCCGCCATGCCCGGCGTCGATGACACCATCCAGTCGCCCCACGGGCCGGCGTTGCCGTGGATCGCCGTGATCATCACTTCCAGAATGCCAAGCTCCTGATCGTAGGACAGCAAGCGCGCGATTCCGTAATCGTCCGCCGTGTGCTCGATCAACAGGTACGGCGATGGCGTGAAGGTGTCTTGCTGCGTGCCCTCCCTGATCTGGAAAGTCATGTAGCCCATCACCAGCGTGTATTGACCGTCGACCGGTGCGAGCAAGAAGCCGAGTTGCGTCACCTCCAGAATGGCCTTGGTCGCCGGCACCAGAATCTCGTTCATGCGCAACAGCGCCGCCGCGCGGATGTCCTCGACCACGCGCAGATAGACCTGTGCCGTATCTTCCAGTTCTTGGAAGCGGCCTTCAAGCGAAGGCAGCAATCGCTTCATGTACGGAAGCAACTGCGTGCCCGGCTTCAGTTCGAACTCTTCATCGAGCCGCTTCAGTGACATGGTGCTATGCCTTCTTCTTTGCCTTCTCGGGCGCGGCAGACGGCGCGATGTCCGGGCTCTGCGGGATGTCGCCGAGCACGACCGCGTCGATGATCGCGCCCGGATGGCTGGCCGTGACATCGGTGCAGGTCTCGCCCGTCATCTGATAGGCCTTGGCCGGCGACAGCACGCGACCGGCGAACACCGCCGGCTTACCGAGCGTGATGGAATAGACCTTGGTCGGGTCATAGCTGCCCGGAGGTGCATCGCGTTGTGCCGGCAGTTCGGGCGGCGTGTCGGCTGACGGTGACGACGGACCGCCGATCTCGATCACCCGATCATCGATCCATTCACCCTTGCGCACCTCGCGCCGTGAGCCCTTGCCGCCGTTGGTCTGCGGCGTAAACGTCTCAGGCAACGCACCGCGCGGTGGTGCCAATAGCCGTTCGCGCGCCGCCTCGACCCGCTTCGGGTCCATCGGCATGTTGACGTTCTGTTGTGGAAATTTATCGGTAGCCATGAAGGGTCCTCCAGTTATGCGATGGCGATGTCGACGCGCTCACCGACAAGGTAAGTCGCGAGCACGTTGTCGGTCGTGCCCTCTGATCTGATCTTGTAGGACGTGATCGCAGCGCCACCGAGGGCGGCGAGATTCCACGTGCACGAACGCACCAGCGTGGTCGGATCGTTCGGATCGATCTCGTCCTGTATCAACGAAGGCGTGCGCACGTTGACGTAGCCGGCACCGACCAACAGCCGTGGCGTGAAGGTGTGGTAGGGAGGGCCCCGCCAACTCTCCAGCCTGAAGTCGCAATAGACCGTGGTGACCGGACCGGGCGTCGTTCGCGCCGTCGAGATATGACGGAAGTCCGAGCGCGGTCGCGATGTCAGCATGCGCGAAAGCGCCGCCACACCAAGGCCCGGCATTTCGTCCGTGGTGCCGACCAGCAAGACGCGGAACGGCAACAGCGGCGGCAATGCGATCAGCGGGTTCGAGGCGTAGTAGCCGAGCGGCACCCAGTTGCCAGTGATCTGCACCTCGAATGAGATCGTGGTGCCGGGCGGACGCGTACTATCGAAGTTGAGATCGATCGCGGCCATGCCGCCGTTCAATTCGAGCGACAGCAACTGCACTTCGCAGCGGTTGCTCCTGAACTTGGCGAAGTTCAACCGGAACGCCATGTCCTTGGTCAGATCGCCAACCGACCACGCGCCATCGGTCGATGAGAACAGCGAGCCCTGCGCGAACTTGTTGTTGTGTACGAGGGAGATGAAGTGGTTGCCCGCCGTCTGCAACACGATGGCATAGCGAATGCCCTTCGCCAGATAGGTCGGCAGGAAGTCGAACTTGGTGGCGTTCGGATCGATCCGCAGAAGGTCCGCCGGCTTGGTCGAGCGCGCGATGGTCTTTTCAAAGTTCGGCGAGCCGGTGGTGTTGCACTCGCAGATCAGGCAGTGCACGTCGCCGGTTGCCGCGATACGCGAGAAGAACAGTTCGACCGCGATCAGCCAGCCGCCCTGCGAATTGAGGAAGGTCTGCGAGACCACCGATCCCGACAGGCCTTCGATGGTGACCACCTGCCGCCAGTAATACGAGTCGATGATTTCATCGACCCAGTACTGTGCCAGCCGCAGGATGGTGTGGTTCGGGTTGTCCTGCACGTCGAGAATCATGAAGGTCTCGTTGCCGCGCGTCAGGATGTTCTTGATCGGATCGAAGATCAGGTCGGTGTTCGGCGTCATACCGCCGGCCTGTGCGCCCTGTGACTCGCCGGAGTTGATCGATGACACCCAGTCACGACCGCTTGGTGCGAACCACCAGACGCCGTTGGCGCAGACATAGAACGCCGTGCCCCAGCGCACCCGCGTGCGGGTCTTGGCGCACAACTCCCAACTGATGGTTTGATACTGATACTGCGAGATCGACAGGTCGCTGTCCTTGCCGAGCACCTCAAGCCGCGTCACCGGGTCGTAGACCGGCAGCACGAAGTTGGCCTGATTGATGACCGCCGGGTCCATCGGGTTGAGCAAGCCCATCTGCGCGTCACGCTGCGCGGCATCTGGGAATCGAATGCCCTCCTCGATCTTGGCAAGATAGTCCACGTGCGTGACGTCGGACTCATCCGTCGTCAGGAAGTGATCGGCACCCCATGACGAATAGGTGTCGGGCAGGTTCAGGACTTCCTTCACACGCGCGACGTCAGCGGCGACCTTCATCACGAACCGCATCGAGGCGGTGCCGTTGATGCGCAGCGCCAGCGAGGCCATATCGGTCGCCAGCGTATCGAGCCGCGACGTGGCACCCGCACGCCACGCATCCATCTCGTTCATTCGATCATCGAGATCGGTGAGGTTCGGCGCGCGGTTCTCGTCCACCATCTGGATCGAGACGATCCCGGTCGAGTCGAGCAATATCCACGCAACGGCCAGCGTGTTCGACGCCACCGATGGATGTTGCGGATCAGGTCCTTCAGCACCGACCACGGTGGAGACGTTGGCCCAGCGGCGGTTCTCGGTCGACACCACGCGCGCGACCGTGGCACGCGTTACCGGATCGGTAAGGAACGTGCGCGGCTCGGTGTCGGTCTCGACCTCTTGCCCCCACACCACGACGCCGACATATCGCCGCGTCACCACCGGCAGCACGCCCAACAGATCGAGCGACGCGCCGCCTTCACTGTCGTTGTAGAACACAAGGCCGGCGTGATAGAGGCGACCATTGCCAACGGTGACCACCGCTGGCGCAGTCTGCACCGTGGTGAAACCCGTGTAGGCCATCGTCGGGATCAGGGTATCGCCGACGATGTGATCGAATGAAGATCGCGGGAATAGACCGAAGTTGTTGAAGTCCTCGACCGTGACCTTCTGCCAGTCTTGAATGTTAACCTTGCGTTCCATGCTGCCTCTCCTAGAGCAAGTTCACGACTTGCTGGTCAATAGTGGTTTCGTTGTAAGCGCGTTCACGTAGTTCGATCAGGCGCGTTGGATCATATGCAACGCGCACCCGATCTCTCAGCGCTTGTGATGTAACGACCGCCCGGTTGCTGCGGTCGAAGTCCCGTAGGTCAGGCTCGCTCGCAAAGTAGTTGTCGTCAGTGACGAAGCCTTCATCACCGAACCAACTCCACACGTCGTCGTCGGTGTTCATGTCGATCATCAGGTCGGCGGTGTAGGCCGGCCACGAGACGTAATCGACGCCGACGTAGGAGATGCCGCCTGTGATGGTGCCGACGATGTCGGGGTCGTACAGGAAGATGCGATCCGCCAGCATGCGCGCCGCGTCGTAGCCGGCGTCGGCGTAGTAGACGATGGGCACGGGCGGCACCGGATAAGGAATCGTGTTCGGTGGCGTCGGCGGAAGAATGATCGGATGCGTCGGGCGCGGGATGGTGTCGGGTAGTTCGTGGTCCGGATGGAATTCATCGCCCGGCAACAGGCTGCGTGAGTCGCTCCAGTCGCCGACGAAGAAGAACGAATTGCCCCAGCCGATGTCGCTCTCCCTTTCATAGCGAACGTCAATCGGCTCAAGCCCCGGCAGCACCGTGTCGAGATGCAGTTGGCTTTGCTCGTGGTTGTATGAGCCGTCGACGCGGATCGTCACCAGTTGCGGCTTGATGGTTTCGGCGCAGACGAACTGTTCGTCGTTGACGAAGTCCTCGGTCATGTAGGCCGGGCCGGCAAGTCCCGGGATCGCCACCTGTTCGAAGTCGACCGAGGCCACGCCGTTGATGGTCTTGGTGAACGAATAAATCTGGATCGGTTTGTCGACGCCGCGAATGCGCAGGTAGGCCTTGCGACCGTACAGCGCCTCACCGTCATCGAGCCCGACGAAGTCATTGACGCCGCCGTCGCGCACATACATCACGTCGACGCCGTCCCAGCCGACGCCCTCCTCGAACGTGATCCGCACCTCCGGCAGCAAGTGAATCCAGAAGTCGTAGGCCTCCTTCGACATCGACGGCGAAGCGAAGAAGCACTGCGGCGGTCGCATCGCCTGCACGATGTAGTAGCCGCCCGTGAAATCGCGCCCGGTGTAATTGAGCGCCATCTCGATGCCGGCCTGCGTGCCGCGCAGCGACTTGTACTCGAACTGATGCGCGACCCACTCACGCTGCGTCGACTCGCTCCAGCCATCCTCCCACAGCATCACGCCCATCGCGTAGCCGAGATAGGGCAGGTTGTTGACGCTGATCTTGTACGGGTCCCACTGGTCGATGATGATCTCGGCGTAGGTGCCGATCAGCCGCTCGCCATCGACGTCGGCCATCGACTTTTCGAGGCCTGACGCCGAGCGATAGAGAAGCTTCGCACCGGGGTATGGAATGATCCCTTCGGTGACGATGTCGCTCATAGGGCACGCCCGGCGTTTCGAACGGTGACGTTGGTGACCTTGATCAGCCAGTCGAGCGGCACCATCACGTCATCCTCCGGGGCTTCGATGTCGACGTGGTGCACGCCGGTCATCCGGCACGCGGCATGAATCGCGGTGTGGCTGTGATCGTGGCCGAGCCAGTATTGGTCATTCACCAGCGTCGCGATGTTGCCGACGATCTGGCTCATGGTGGTGTCGGCATTGGTGCCGGGATAGAACCAGACGGCGATCTTGTATTCGATCTCCCTGATCTTCGGCGGGTTGACCGAGATGACGTCGGTCAGTCCCTGCCGCGACAGCGACTGGATGTAGGCGCGGACGAACACCAGTTCTTCGTCGGTCGGCTTCGGGTCTGCCGGCGGTTCTTTCAGGCAGGTGATCAGGATCGTCGGATAGTAATCGAACTGCACAGAGCGGATCGCGGTGACGTCACGCAGCGAAGGCAGCGCGGTCAGCGCCCAGAATTCGTAGGCCTCGGCGGTGCCGTGCGGCGACAGCACGTTCGGCGAAAGCCAGATGCGCCGACGATAGCGGTCGTCGCTTTCGTTCGGCAGCCGTGGCACGCCGCCGGGATAGCGTGACGCGATGGCATCGAGGTCGGTGCCAATCGCATAGGCCAGCGTGACCGAGCGCGCCGCCTGATTGACGCGGTCGCGCAACAGCAATTCGAAATACGCGCAGACCTCTTGGTTGATCTTGATCGGATCGAACTCAAGGTTCTCGACATCGTACTGCGCCGCAGCCGGCGGGTCGTAGTGCGCCCACAGTTGCTTGAGCCGCGCCATCCTCTGCGCAAGGATGGTCTCGACGTCCAGCTTCTCCAGCACGATCATCGGCTGGAGGTTCGCCGGCAGGATGACCGAGATGCGGTCGGTCAACCTGTCAGCCAGAGCCTGCCCGCCGGCCTGAATGTAGACGTCGCTCATAGCTTGCTCCCCGGCGGAATGTTCGGCGTGGTGCCGAGGCCGTATTCAGGCGCGCCGGAGACGTAGCCGGCCTGTCGTTCCCACAGATTGTAGCCGCGCGACACCAGACCGACCGCGCGCCTGATCTGCGGATCGCTGTTGCCGAGATGACCACGTGGCCGATAGACGCCCTCCATCGACGTGGTCAGCTTGCCGGTGCGCAATTCCTCCGGCGATGTCAGGCTTGTTCCGTCAGCACGCGTGCTGGTGCGTACACGCTGGACGCGGTAGTTCGGTTCGTGCAGATCGAGCCCGGTGCCGATGGCCCAGTAGAACCGGCAGATCGTTGTCTCGGTGGCGTTCTCGCCGATCAGGTGCGGCACGTAGCATCCGACCCATCGGCGTAGAACGCGCTCGTGATACTTGGTCGCGAAGATTAACAGCATCGACTGGATCACGTGATCCCAACCCGTGAGCATCTTGCCCGTGTATCGGTCCATGCCGATGCGCACAGGGTTGAGGACGATGCGGCCATACTTGAGGTCTGGCCACATCTCCAGATTTGGATCGTAGACGTAATCCGCCATCGATCAGGCCTGCGCCGCTTTGGGCTCGGGCTTCTTCGGCGGCTTGCCTTCCTTCTTGCGGTCTTGCTGCCGCTGTTTGCGGCGGTTCTTGCGCTGCACGTAGCCGGGCTGGCCGGCGAGCGCCGGATGACCGGACTGCACCTTGCGGTCATAGCGCGGGATGCGCGGGAGCGGGGCGTCGTTGTCCTCGCTGCGCCCGCGCGTCAGTTGCGCCAGCAACTTCTTGTGCGCGGCGCTGATCTCGCCGACCGGCTTCTCGCCGATCAAGCCCTGATCAATCCAGTACTGCACTTGCTGCACCACCGCGAGCACGTGGTTGCTGTCGTCCTTGACGTTGCCCTTGTCGTCCTTGTCCTGCAACACGCGCAGGCCACCGAACGTGTCGGAGATGTTGGGATCGTAGACGTAGAACTTCTGTAGGATTCGCGGCGTCCGTACCATGCTTGCCATCTGGCTTCTCCTGTTGAGTTACTTGTCGTCGTTCTTGATCGGGTCCTTGCCGAGGATCGGTGGCTGCGAGAAGATGATCTTGCCTTTGGTCACCACCACCCAGTCAGAGCCCATCCTGATCTTTGCGCCGTCCTTGTGCGCGGCGAGGCGCGAGTCCTTGCCGACGCGGTAGGTGTGGCCGCCGTCCTTGTTCATCCGGGCTTTCATGATCGCCTTGTCGCCGCCCGTGTGGCCCTTCTTCTGTTGCTTGCCGCCACCGCCTTGCTGACCACCACCTTGCCCTTGCTGTTCTTTCTCTTCCTCTTGCAGCCAGTGGTCGTGGCCTTCCTTGGTGGTCTTGCCGCGATAGTCGTCCTGTTGATAGCTCTCCTCATCCTGCCCCGATCCGTCAGCATGTTCGGGCGTCTTGAAATCCTTGTTCGGTGCGAACGGTGCCAGCATGCCCTGCGCGAGATCGCCGCCGGGCGCGATGATCGAAAGGTTCTGGCCCTTCTTGTAGAAGCGCTGTTCGCGCGCGCCGCCGCGCATGTTGGTGGTGTTGAGCCACGGCGACAGGATGTCCTTGCCGTCCTTGGTCTTGCCGAGCGACATCCGCAACTTGGTGCCCTTCACCTCGTGCACGGTGCCGTGCTGGAATTGATCGGCCATCTGCCGGCGTAAGTCCGCGACCTGTGCGAGTAAGCGTTGAGTGTCGTCCGCCATCGCTGCCTCACTTCAACTGGATGCGAATTGTCGTTGCCATCTTGTCGAGAATTTCCTGCGCCATCTGCCGCAGCGTCATCTCGCGGTTAGCCTTGCCGCCAGATCGTCGCGACTCTCGCGTGCCGGTCAGTGACGTCATCTGCACCGGCATGCGCCTTCCCTTCGGCACGTAAGGCATGATGGTGCAGCGACAGTGCGGATGCTTCGGGATGTGCTCGCGCGCGGTCTCGATGGGCATCGGCCCCGCTGCGGCGAGCTCTTCACAGTCCATGCAAACCAGATCGTCCTTGACGTTGACGATGATGACCAGCGTCTCGGGACGTTGCTTGCCGAAGTCGCGCGACTCGCGCTTGCCCTCCAGCGTTCTCGGATCATCTTCGAGAAGCCGACCGTCGACGGTGATGTCGTAATTGAGATCGGCTTTGGTCGCGCGCTTCACCTGCATCAGGCCGCGCACCTCTTCGACGCCAAGTCCGGTTTCTCTCGCAATGTTGCTGGCCAGCACCGTGATCAGGCCGTCACCGACTTCGTTGAGACCGACCGATATGGCCGGCGTCGTGGTCTCTTCAGCCTTCGACAGCTTCGCGATGTAGTTCATCACCGCGCTGTAGTCGACCTTGATCCTCATTCCACCTCACCGTCAGCTTCGATCTTGTCCGGTGTTTCCTTTGCCTTGACGCTGGCGACGTTGGTCTGGATCGAGAATTGATCGATCAGGCCGACATCCTCGTCCTTCTCCATGTCCATATCGTCGTGACTGATCTTGCGCAGGATCGGCGCTTCGCCCTTGGTGTCGGTCAGGTCGTCGCCTTCTGCGGTCAGGTGGTGTGCAATGCCGGAGGCAAGCGGGGCAAGACCGATAGCGCGCAAGCCACGTCTCCGCACGCCGAGCGCGGCTTGCACCCGCTCCCATTCCGGCGCGGCCTCGCGCGAGACCAGCGCTTTGCAGATTTCTGCGGCGTGCTCCATGTTTGCCTCGGGATGTTTCTCCGATGTCACGATGAACTGCCTGACCGGATGATCGTCCGCGAATTCTTCTCCCGGCGGAAGATCGCTGACCACGTCGCAGATGATGCCGACCTGTCGCGCCGCCCATCGGTGATCGCGGTCCGACGATGCGCCGCGCTGCCCGGTCAGTCGCTCGACGCGCAGGATGAGTCCCTTCAAGAGCTCGGCCCAGTCGTTCTGCGGATCGCCGAACAGCGCTGCCAGCGCTTGCTCCTCGACCATGTCAATCGCAAGCTCCATGCCCTCGTCGGTCAGCGGAATCTTGATCTCGGCAGCGCCGGTCTTGCCTTCGACCTTGGATGCGACGCCGATCTCCAGCATCAGGTTCATCTCGCGACGCATGCCGTAGATGTCGGTGCCGTTCTGTTCGGAACGGTTGTCGGCGTCGGTGTAGACCACGATGTACGGCTTCGCCTCGGCGTTCAGCGTCAGCGCTTGGCTCAGCGGCGTGTTGTCGGAATCGTAGACGCGCTTGTCGGCCCACGTCTGCCCGCGCAACGCCGCCACCGCGCTCAATCGCGTCAGCATCCGGATCACGCTCATTCGAGAATCTTCACCATGTGCACGTCCCACCTGCCGCTGTAGTCGGGATGGATGAAGGTGACCTCGTGCGTCTCATCCCGGTCGGGAAAGAACACGCGGTCGCCTTTCTTCAGGTCGCATTGCAGGATCGGCTCGAACCTGATCGACAGCGAGGTGTCGACCGTGGCCAGCCGGTGGGTCAGGCCACCAGAACCTTCGGTGGTGCCGCGCGTGGTGTCGTAGATACCGGTCGCGATCACCTCTAACCGTGACGGGTCGGGCACGCTGGAGCGGTAGCCGGTCTGTTGAATCATCATCGGTTTCAAGACGACAGGTTCTCCGAATACGCTGTCGACGCGGACGTCAACCGGCTTGGTGTCGTCAACGGTGCCCATCAGCCGTGCTCAAGTGTTGCCGTGACAATCGTGACCTGTTTGCCGATCCGCAGCATCGCGTCATCGAGCACGATCTCGTAGTCGTGGACTTCGTCGGGCGTGACGTCGACGCCGATGCTCATGTTGTCAATGACGATGTTGCCGGCACCGTCAGAAATGGTGCCGATGGTGGCCATGCCCTCGATGGCGACGAAGCCGGATGTCGGTGCCGTCAGCACCAGATCGTCGCCGACCAGATAGAACGACGGGATCACCATCAACAGCGTGGCCAGCACCACGCGTTCGGCATTGCGAAGCTCGATCACGCCGGGCGAGCCGCCGCCGTCGATGGATTGCAGCACGGACGTCATCCGCAGACGTCTAACGGGGAGGGAATATTCCATCAGATCACCGCTACATGAGGGACGTTGCGCCGTCGAAACGAGAGATAGAGTTGGCCGTAGGGCGAGGAATTCCAGAAGTCCTCGGACGACGACGTCACTTTTTCGCTGGATGATTCAGCGCCGCCGGCAGAACCGGAGACGCGTTCATAGGTGACTTGCCGGTCGCGGAAGCGAACGCTCTTGACCCAGATCAAACCAGCCTCGGAGTCGATGACGGGAGGCGTTCCGCCACCGGTCCCGCCACCGCCCGAGATCAGGCCGCCGCTTGCCTTGTCGTGCAGCCAGAGATAATGCGCGGCGGCATACATCACGGCTAGTTTGGCGTCTGGCCAGAACCAGAACGTATCAACCCACGTCATCGCGGTGTCGATGGCCATCTGGATTTGGTCATCAGTCACCGACGCGAACTCCGGAAACGCGCTCCGGAATTCGGCGATGGTGGGAGGCATCGTTGTGGTGATCGCCATGACGGTTACTTCTCTTTTTTGGCAGCCTCGGCAGCCTTCTTCTCGTCGGCTTCCCTTTGCTCTTTCGCGTTGAGTTTCTTGACGCCGCCCGGACTGCCGCTGATTTCATACGGCGCGGGTTCTTCACTGGCGGCAACCTCCTTACACTTGTTGAAGTCGGCCTCCGTCATGTTGAACTCCTTCTCCTCGCCGACAGCGACGACGACCTGTCCACCTTCCTCGGTGAAAAAGCCGCGCGGCTGATTGCCTGTATTCTTTACCTTGGCCATAACGCAAATCTCCTGTCGATGATGTGAGGTGGAGCAATATGCAGGCACGAGCCTGCACCTTTGCTTAGATGCCGTCGAGGTAGCGCATCGCCGCCGGCATCCTGATCTCGATGCCGCCGAGCCGGAAGATGCCCGGGACGTCGAACACCAGCGGACCACGCTGCCAGACCGGCAGGAAGCGGTGCGTCATGGGAATCCACATCTTCAGCACGGATGGATCGCGGCGATAGGCCACCATGCGGGAGATTTGCCCGACGCCTGCGGTCTCAAGGCCGCGCACGCCAGCGATGGTGATCGGCCTGCCGGTCTGCACCGTCAGGACGTTGTAGGTCTTGATCCACTCCAGCAACGTGATGTTGGTGTACTGGATGATGCGACCGGCGAGACCAACCAGCACGGCGGGAGGCAACAGGACCGTGTCGGCGTAGTAGAGCCAGTTCGTACCCGTCGCGATGCCGGTCAGCGTCACGTTGATGTCACGGATGATCTGGTCGTTGGTCTTAGAGGCGAACGTGGTTGCGCCTGCCGCACCATCGGCAGGTGCCGTCGTTGCGGTGACGATGCTTGAGTTCATCAGTCCCTGCATGTTCTTCGCGGTCGAGCCGCGCAGCGCGATGTTGTCCACGAACTCTTCGTAGGCGCGCCGGCAAGCAACCGCCTTGTCTGCGGTGAGGTTGAGGCCGGGCGTGTTCATTGCCTGCGCCACTTCCTCAAGCGTGTAGCGATAGCCAATCGCGGCCATCTCCATCCCGCGCTCGAACTTCTCGCGGGTCAGTTCGGCCAGCGGGACATCGAGGGCGGTGTGGTGGAAGAATTCCGCCCGACCGACCATGTCTTGCGAATAGTAGGTGATCGACTTCACCCACTCGTTGCCTGTCGCAGCATCGACCGGCACCAAGTCCGGATACTGCACATCCGGGTACTGGATTTTGACGATCTGTTGCTCGATTGCCGTCTGTTGATTGACGACAAAATTGTACGCGCTTTGCTGCGCGTCACGTCCAAAGTAATGCTGAAGATTCATCTCCGCCTCCTGACGGGGTTGATAACGATGACTTAGGGAAAGAACGTCGGGATGACGTCGATTAGCGCTGGATGCCCAACTGCACGACGTTGAGATCGCCGGGCGTAGCGCGGGTGAACTTCCAGCGACCACCGGGCACGACGACCGCGCCGGTATTGGTCAGCGTGCCGTCAGCGGCGACGAAGGAAAGCGGATCGCCGGCTGCGCAAGCGACCACGCAGCACGCGAACATCTCGCCTTTGGTAAGGATGCCGATCTCGTTGTATTGCATGTAGGTTTCCGGCGCGACGGTGGCCGGATTGATCAGCGTCGGGTCGAGGATCGCCAGCCCAAGGAAGCCATTCGCCGTACCGCCGAGCACGCAATCGGTGTCGGCAGTGCCCTGAGACACAGCGCGCGCGGCGGGAATGCCGGCGGCGGTGGCGCAGTTGCGCGAGATGGCGTTGTAATCCACCATCGAATTGATCATCCCCGGCAGACCTTGCTTCATCGTGTTGGGGAAGGTCGCCTGCGGCACCGACTGCGGATTGATGACGACGTCCTTTGTCTCACGCTGCACCGGCACGCCACCCCGGGCCCGCTCCTCGGTCTTGGTCTCTTCTTCGCGCTTGGTATCAACTGCCATTGTCGTATCTCCTTAAAGATTTGAAGTTCGGATTGCGTTGACCTGATCGGATGATCAGGCCTTGTTGCGCACGCCCGCCGTCTTCCAGCGGTTCTGGATGTCCTCGTTGTACGTGGCGTAGGACTTGGCGACCGGATCGCCGCCGAACTCGTTGGAGGCCACGACCTGCACCACGTGTTGCAGTCCGTTGCCGCTGCCGAATCCGTTGCTGTCGGAGACCGCGAGCGTGTTGAACGACGCGTTGATCATGTCGTCATTCCAGTCCTTGGCAGTCTCGCCCAGCTTGGCGAGCACGACCTGTTTGCGCATGTCGGCGTCGGTCTTGCCGTCGACCACCAGCGCATCGCCGATGATCTTCCGCGCGCGATCCACGGTGGCGACGCGGGTCGCAACCATCTGGTCGAGTTTCTGCGGCGTCAACTTAGCCTCGGCGAGTTGCGCCTTCAGCGTGGTGATCTCGGCGTCCTTGGTGGCGAGGATCGCCGTGGCGTTGGCGACTTCGGTTGCCGCCTTCGCCGCGTCGGTCTGCATCGTGGTCTGCGCGATGCCGAGTGCTGACTGCGCCGTGCTTACTTCCTTTTCGAGCGAAGCAATCCGCCGCTCGATGATCGAGATATCCTTCTCATCGGCTTCGACCTGAATGCCGTCGACCATGATCTTTCTGGTAGCCATTTGATTTCTCCTGTTGTCACCCATACGCAATAGAGGTCCACCACGAGCCGTATGGGTGATCGCAACGTGGTTGGCGCGAATAGCTGTTTGCGTGGCGTCGTACTTCTCCCCCGCAGGCGTGACGCCGTCCGCCCACTGGATCACTGCGCTGTAGCCGACCGACAATTGCGACCGACCGCCCTTCACTTCGTTGATGGCTGCGGCATCCATCAGATGCAGCGGCACGCGGATGAATTCGCCGTCGCGCAGGATGTCCCTGCCGACGTGTCCCACGGCGACGTCGCGCCAGTTCTCCGCAGTGACAGGCTCATTGGGATGCTCGATGGTGATCGGCTTGCCGGCCAGCGACATCACGGAATCATGGGCCATCACTTCGCTCTCGGGGCGATAGACCCGGACCACCTTCATGTCAGGTCGACCCATCTCCGCGCCGAGATATTCCTGAATGCCAGTGCGCGCGATGCGCGGCTGACAGATCATGTAGCCGTCCTTGGTCTGATGCAGCGCGAACTTGTTGGTAAACATCGCAGCATCCAGCGCAAACGTCTCCTCGAACGCCATGGCGTCCGTGTGCTTCGTTGTCATGATGTCACCTTGTGGGTTGGCTACCGCTGCGATGGCGGCGGAACGATGCATTGGCTCAGCAGCTTCTGAACCTCTTTCTGGACGTCGATGAACAGTTTGACGTTCTCGGCGCGCGCCGTATTGAACTGCGACGATTGCAAGTAGACGAAGCCAATCAGGGCGAAGATCACCAACAGCAGGCCCAGCACCAGCGGCTGCGCCTTCATCACGTCGAGGACGCCCGTGACGGCTTTACCAGCTTGCTCACCTACAGCCATGGCACCCTCACTTGCTCTGTCTATCCCTGTCGTTCAGGTATCGATCACGAACGCGGCTAATCGATTCCTCGTTGTTCTGAATCTTCTCTTTCAGCACAGCGATCTCGTTCGCCATCGCGTCCATGCGCTGCACGCTGTAGGCAGCACCGCGCGTCTCCAGAATGTGGACTCGGGTCTCAAGCTTGACGGAGTACGAGAGGATGCTGGCCGCACCTGCGGCCAGCGCTACCAGTTGCGCTAGTAAGAAGTAGACCAGCGTGCTGTTCTGTTTGAGCCAGCCCTTCGCGCTCTCCACCATGGCCTAGCTCGGCGGAAGCGGTATCGAGCCCGAGTCCCCCGGCATCGGCGCGGTTATCGCGGGTGCCGGAGGCGGTTTGTTCTCGTCCTCCACCCGCCACTTCTCGAAGAACGCCACGCTAGCCGCCACCACGTCCTTGAACGCAACGGTCTTGCCGTCGACGGTGACGGTCTCGTCCATCACGCTGGTCATGGCGCGGCTGATCATCGAGCCGGGCATCACGCCATAGGTGACCTTGTCGTCACCTTCCTGCGGTGCCGGTGCCGGCATCCGCGAACGCATGAACTCCGCGCCCTTGGTTGGCTTGGCAGGTGCCTGCAACAGCACCTCGCTATAGCCAGACACCATGCCGCTCGGCGTGTGCGGCGCATTAAACTCGAAGCGCGTCATGCGCCACGTGGCATCGACACTGACATTCACGGCCATGGTCAACCTCTGATCTGCGTTGCGCCGTTGGTCTTTGCAGACTTCGGCGGTGGTTCATCGTGCTCGGGCTGCGGCGGAATCGGCTGCGGCGGTGGTGGTGGTGCCGGCTTCGGTTGCTCGGGCTGCGGCTGCGTCGTGTCGAGCGCGGCGCGCAACACGATGACCTGCATGTGCAGATCGCCGATCAGGTAGCGGACCTCGCGTTCGATCTTCTGGCTTATGACTTCGCTCATCTGTTTCTCCCTTCAGATTCCCATCATCGGCATGTTGAAGCCAGCCGCTGGAAGCAAGTAAGTAAATCCATTCGCCAGCACGCCCGAACCGTAGGTGTTGGTTGCGACGATATCCACGAGGCCTCTGGCGTGAGCCGGCGTGATGCAGGTGATGGTGTTGGCGTTGACCACGACCACGCTGGTTGCCGCTGTGCCGCCGAAAGTAACGCTGGTGACGCCTGACAGGTTGGCTCCGGTCAATGTCACCGCCATGCCACCATGCGTGAGACCAAGGACCGGATTGCAGGCGCTCAGCGACGGCGGCACGACGTAGGTGTAGGCGTTGGCGTTGCCAGAGCCGTAGCCGTTGGTGACCACGACATTGACCAAGCCAGCGGCATGCGCCGGCACCCAAGCGTGAACCGTAGTCGAATTGATAACCGCAATGGGCGACGCGGCCACACCGCCAAACGTCACCGAGTTAACACCATCCATGTTCGCGCCGGTGATGACAGCCAAGACGGCGTTGTTTGGCGTGGTTGGTCCCGAGGCCGGCGTGACATAACTCACCGATGGCGGCGTGACAAAGGTGTAGACCGTCGCCGCGCCACTGCCGTAACCGTTGTAGACGGCGATGCTGCAAGCACCAGCCGCACCCGCAGGCGCGTAGCACTGCACAGAATTCGCATCGACGTTTGATAGACTCGTACCCGGAACGCCGTTGAAGTAGATCGCTGTCGCGCCGCTCATGTTAGCGCCGTAGACGCGAACGTAGTTGCCGCCGCCTATCGGGCCTGAAGCTGGCACGGCAGAACTGACCGATGGCGGCGTGACGTAGGTGTAGCTGCCGCCAACGCCGGTCGAGTAAGGACCGTAGACGTAGGCGTTATAGGTGCCCGCGCCGCCCGGAGACGTGGTGCCGTAGAGAGTGTTGGCGTTGTACGAAATCCCCGTGATCGGTGCGCCACCGATGTTGGCTGAACTGATGTTGGCAAAGCCGCTACCGGAAACCGCGACAGCCTGACCGCCGCCGGTTGGTCCGCTGGCAGGACTTATGCTTGAGACTACGACGGTTGGTGTCGATTCGTACTGAATGACGAGAATGCCCGAGCCGCCACTGCCGCCATATCCGCGTGAGCCCGGCTGACCGGCAGGCATGGCCTGCCCAGCGCCGCCGCCGCCGTAGTGCCCACCACTGCCAGCGTAGTATTGACCATTCGGCGCAGAGGATATGATGCGCTGGCCACCACCGCCGCCGCCCGGTCCCCAAGGGCCGTACCAATTTCCTGCCGCGCCATCCGTAGACGGGCCGCCGCCGCCGATCTGGTTGCCATTGCCGCTGCCGCCATTCGTTTGAGCGTAGTTTGCAGCGCTGTCACCACCATTCCAACCGTCACCGTTCGGACCAGAAGCGCCACCACCACCGCCGCCACCGCTGTAGGGATAGGCTGTCGTATATCCGCCGCGTCCTCCGGTCTTGCCCCATGCTCCAGCGTAACCGGCACCGCCAGCGCCACCGGTTGTCGTTTGTGTTGTAGCGTTGCCAGCGCCGCCGCCGTTAGCAGCAAGCACACCTCCACTGATGAACCAACTTGCGCCCGCACTGGCACCGTTCGCAGCATAGGCGCTATAGCCATCGCCAGTGCCGCCAGCGGCACCACCGGCTATGCCGTAGCTGAACTGTTGACCGGGAGACATTCCGTAGCTGGTGATGCGGGCAAACCCGCCGCCACCACCGCCCGCCGCGCTGTAGCCACCGCTGCCTGATCCGCCGCCACCGCCGCCGCTAATCACGTCGGCAATCTCACCAGCCCGGTCTCGCAGACCGTAGCAATCACCCGGTGCCGTCCACACGCCAGAGCTCGCACCGATGCCGATTTGCGTGACCATGTTGTAGTGGATGGTCTCGTCGTAGAGCATCGCTGGGTCGAAATCCGATTCACGATAACCGGACCACGGCATCGGCTGCACGAGCCGCTGGATATACTTGTCCTTCAGGAGCGACCCTGTCGCTATAGCGTAGAGAAACTCATCGGCATCTTCGCGGTCCTCGAAGCGCCCCGTCCAGACCACGCGCTTGTCCGCACGCCACGCCTGCACGAGAAAGTAGATGCCGAGGACGTTGGATGTGTCCTTACCTTCCCACGAGAGAGGCTTGCGCCAATCTCGATAGAGCATCGGCAATAGATACTTCGCACGCGCGATGTTTCTGTCGGGGAGAATGATCACTTCAATCTCTCCTCCAGTTTCTTGACGCGCTCGATCAGGTCGAGAATCGTATTCGGGTGCGTCGCCATCAGTTGTTCTGGCGTCAGTTGCGGCGCAATCGGTCGGTCGCGCATGGCATTGGTGGCAACGTCGATCACCTTGTTGCGGAACGCGGCGATGATCTCGTCCTCATCGACAGAGCCGAAGCCATCGATCTCGCGCACGTACATATTGGCCGGGAAGATCAGCGTCGGATCAGTCGAGGCCGGCCCGATGATCCATTCCTGTTCGAAGTCGTGAAACATGAAGCCGACCTTGACGGTGTCGGGCTGGAAGCTCGTCGGATCGTTGACGTGCTCGTACCAGTCCTTGCCGTCGCTCTCGCGCTTGGCGAACAGCGCATTGAGCGGCGCGTTCTCCGGCCAATTGTCTTTCGGCGGCTTGTACGGAAGCCACTTGCCGTGGTCGATGATCTTCATGCGTAACCTATCGCGAACCAACTGGTGGTGTAGTACTGAAATTGCCGGAAGCGCAGCGTCCACGAATTGCCGCCACCGCCACCTGTTGGACCGGTGCCCCCGGTGCGCGCCGAACCGCCATAGGGTTCTTGTAATCCACCTTGATAATTGATGTTGACGTCGCCGATGTAGGCGAGCCGTGCGTTGTTGTACGGTGCCGAGCCCCAGTCACCCGTGCCGTAGAGCCGGCCATTGGCGGCAAAGACATGCGCGCCGGAGAAGCTGTAGTTCGCGGTGTCATAGATCAGGTAGCGCGAGCCGGTGTTACCGAGATAGAGCACGCCGTAAGTATCGTTTCGATGTATCCACAGATCGGCGTTGGCGATGTTGACGTTGCCGGTGACGGTGGCGCTCGAATCCAGCGGGTACATATTGGTCGGCTTGCGTGCCATCACGAACGCCGTCGTCGCGACCTTGGTTGAATTATCTCCGGCACCCGGCGTCAGGAGAACCGGCGACTCGCGAAAGTACATGGTCTGGTCATTGAGGACGAAGAACACCGGCACCGGATTGCCGCTGTAGCCGGTGCGAACCCAGACGTGACCGCTGCCGTCTGAGCCGATGCCAGACCAACTCCCGTTGGCACCAGAGTGATCGTAGAACTTGATGTTGGCGTCGCTCGGCAGTACGCCGCCACCTGCCGAGGTGCCGCGCGCGCCACCGAACTGATGTCCCTTGGCGGTCGAGATCAACCTTCCGACAATCGAGACGTTGCCGAGAACGGTGAGAAACGACGCCGTCAGCGTCCCGGTGAAGGCCGCGTTGTTGATCGGTGCTCGCGTCGTATCGGTCGGATGGACATGATCACCACGCGCGTAAGCGTTTGCACTACCAGCACCAGCAACACCATCCATAACAGGATTGCTGTTGGACGGTGCCACCTTGCTGGCGAGCTCCGGTGTGAACGTGATCCACTTGATGCCGTCCCAGCCATAGATCGGTAGTCCCGCGCCCGGCGAGAATTTCTGACCAACACTCGGTGCGTCGGGAAAATTAAGCATAGCCCACCGCGTACCATGTTGGTCCGAGTTGAATCTGGAATTGCCGATAGCGCGACGTGTCGCCATAACCGCTTCTGCCGGTGATGACGCCGCCACCGTAGGATTCGGTCAGTCCCGCGCCATACGCCAGCGTCTGATCGGCAAGGTAGGCTAACCGAATGTTGACGATGGGTGTCGGGAAGTCTGACGCGCCCCACAGCCTTCCTGCCGCCGAGTAGCAATGCGCGCCGTTCATGTGGAAGCCAGCGCCGTTGTAGTAGAGATAGCGGTCGCCGGTATTGGCGAGATAGATCACGCCCGTGCCGTCCGGACGATAGGTGCGCAGGTCACCGTTGACGTAGAAAATCCCGCCCGTGGTGGTGCCGCCGGCCAGCGGCAGATAAGGCCCGCTCGCCGGATTAGACAGCACGAAGTTCGTGGTCGCGGCCTGCGTGTTGTTGGTGCCCGCGCCCGGTGTCGGCGCGACCGGTGATTTCGAAAGCGTGACGTTGCGCGCCTGATCGATGTAGATCGCCGGAGCCGGTGTGCCTGACAGACCGGTGCGCAGCCACCAAGCGCCGCCCGAGTCCGTGCCCATGCCGGCCCAGTTGTCGCCGCCGTTGTCGTACAGAAGAATGTTGGCTTCGGACTTCGTTGCCGAGTAGCCGGGACCGGAGGGCACGCCGAGATAGTGCTGTTTGGCCGACGAGAAGAACACCCCGTTGACCGTGATGTTGCCGGTGATGCTCGCCGATCCTCCGGTTGGTGCACCGGTCAGCGTCTCGTTGTTCGGCTTCGCGCGCGAGGTGTCGGTCGGATGGACATGGTCACCGCGCGAATACTTGGTGACGATGCCCGGAATGTTGACGCCGTTCACCAGCGGGTTGGTGTCGGACGGCGAATCTCCCATCGGCAATGGTGCGGTTGAACACGTCCACTTCGCGCCGTCCCATTTGTAGCCGGCGTAAATCTGCCCTGACGTTGGCGCGCTCGGGAAATCCATCATCACACATAGCCCGCCGTGTACCACGTGCCTTCGACATAGATTTGATTGTAGCGGAAGCGGAAGTAATTGCCGAACGTGATGCCGTCGAGGTTCATGGTGGCTCCAGAACAGCCGGTCACCACCGCGCCGCCGTAGGATTCTGTCAGCGGGGCTGGCGGGCTGGAGTAAGCGTCTCCAGCCCTGAGCCACTGGTCGGCGGCGAGCGGCCCGATCCGCGCTGATGTCACTGGCCTCGACCAGTCGCTCGATCCCCAGATGCGCCCGGCCAGCGTATGAAGCGCACCGCCATTGCCGAGGCTGTAATTGGTGCCGTCGTAATAGACGTAGACATCGCCGTTGCTCACGTAGCAAACACCGGTCGCACCGTTGCGGTACGGCATAACGTGGCCATAGCTCACCGTGAGCGTGCCGGTCATCGTGCCGCCGCTCAGTGGCAGATACGGTCCGCCGACCGGCTGATTCGCGACCACGTAGGCGGTCGTCGCCACCACGTTTGAGTTAGTGCCGTTCGGTGGCGTCGGTGCGTAAAGCGCGCCAGTGAATTCGACGTTCGACAGGTTGGCGACCATGCCCGAGACGTTGTTGCTGCCGCCGCCGCCCGTGCGCACGAAGAAGAAGCCGCTTCTGTCGGCCCCGATGCCGGCCCAGTTGTTGCTGCCGTAGTCGTAAAAGATGATATTGGTCTCGCTCGGCGTCATCGCGTTCCAGTCGGTCGACACCGTGCCGATGTGGTTGCCGAGTTGATGACCGTCTGCCGTGCCGATGAACTTGCCGCTGACCGTCATGTCGCCGGCAAACGTGAACGATGGTGCCGTCAGCGTGCCCGTGAACGTCGGACTATTCACCGGAACGTAACGCGTGTCGTAAGCGTGCTTGTGATCGCCACGCGACCACTGGTTGGCGGTGCCCGGTCCCGCGATGCCATCCATTGCCGGCAGCACTGCCGATGCGCCGGCACCGAACGGCGGCGCAATGAGTTTCCATTTCACGCCGTCCCAGCGATAGGTCGGCGCTGCCGCCGATGGCTGATAGGTCTGCCCGACCGTTGGCGAGGATGGAAAGTCGAACATCACACGGTCCCGGGCGGTGCCACCATTGACTTCAACATCGCTTCGTTTCGTGCGACCGCGTTCGGCAGGTCGGTGTTCATTGCGATCTCTTCTCGCGTGCCCGAGATCGACTCGCCCTTGGCCAGCTTCTCCTTGATGTGGTCTTGCACCATCTCCTCGATGGCGAGCCGCGCGCGCTCGTGCACCGCGTTCTGAATCCAGAATTCGACGTCGGTCGCGACGTACTCAAACGCCTTCTGTTCGACGTCGCTCAGCGTGATCGTGTATGTGACCGGCATGTATCTCATCCTACGAGCCAGATGGTGGAAGTGTTGTGGGAGGACTGGTACGCGCCGCCTGTCGTGCCCGAGTCTGGCGCTGGCGCGATGTTCATCGCCCACTGGACATAATCGCCGGCAGACAGGTTCAGGATCACCTCCATGTGCACCAACTCCCACAGCGCGTTGCTGTCGCGATAGCTGAAGTACCATAGCCCGCCATTGACGATGACGCCGAAGTAACCACCCATGCTGACGCCGCTGCCACAGATGCCAGAGAACGACGTGTAGTAGCGACCGGTCATAGGACAGGTGAAGCGATATCCGCTGTTTGACCATGGCGATCCGACGTTGAGGTTCACGTCATTGACCGGGAACGGATAGACCTTGTAGGCACCGCCAAGTGTTGCCGCCCCCAGCATCGCCGGTAGCATCGGATCGTTGATCCCGTAATTCGCTGCGACGATCTTGGTGTTGGACGCGCCGAATTTGAGGCCCGATGCATTTGAAAGCGCGTAACCGTTGATATCGACCGGCATGTCAGGCCATCAGCGCGATTGAGTACATGCAATGTCCTCCATCGCCGTAGAAGCCGGCAGTGTCTGGCGTCCTGCCGGTGACGTGCCACGACAAATAATCACCGGCAGCAAGGGACGCGATGGCAGAGAGCGTCACGTAATGCCAGACGGCAACATGATTCCAGTGCACGAAGTGGATGTCGCCGCCGTTCTTGCGCAAGTAGAGATAAGCCGCTTGCTGGCCAGCGATGTTGCCCGCCGTCGCCAAGTAGTAACCCGCCACGGGCGCGGTGAAGAGCCCGGTCGCATCGTTCCAGCACGAACCACCATTCACATCAGCGGTGACTTTTAGAGGCGCGCCACCGGCATTGTAGGCACCGCCCTTGCCGCTCATCTGTCCGCGCATGAACGGCATCTGCGGTCGCGTCAGGATGCCGCTAGTGTTCACCCTCATCCACGGTGCAGCACCTGTCACAACGAAGGTGCCGTCACCCGGTGATGTCAACGCAATGCCACCGACATCAAACCCCATCGATCAACCTATCAACTTGCACCACACGCAGTGGTGAGAAGCCGGATACAGCCCGTAGCCAGACTGCACCCCATTTACTGGCGGGCGGTTAACGAACAGCGCCAGCGTGTCACCCGCCGCGCACGAGAACACCGCCGAGGTGCCGCCTGTATTCCAATAGGTGTTGGTCTCCTGATTCCAGTGCACGTAGTAAGACAGCGCGCCGTTCTTGGCGAAGCCGGCATAGCCATAAGTGTTCGACGCGGCGGACGGGATGTTGCTGCCGCCGTTGTGGATGCCGTTGTAGCCCATCGCATATAGCCCAGCGACCGGACAGGTAAAGACGCCGTTCGCAAGGTTCAGGCCAGATTGCCATTGCGCAGTGTCGGTCTCCCACCCGCTCGGTGCGGCGTAGTAATTGCCGGTGCCCTTCCAGCCGGAGTAACCGGGGATCGATCTGGCCGAACCTTGACCGGCGGAATTGAACGCCAGCGTGTTGAGCGAAATGCCGCCCGCACTCTGGATGATGGTGTTGCCGCCGATATCGATGCCCATGTCAGCCCTTCTTCGGTGGCATGATTGTCGGATCAACTTCGGTCAGCGCGAACTTGTAGGTCTTGCCGCGCTTGTTGTTGTAGAGGAAGAGATCGTCCTCGCCTTCAACGATAGTCCAGTCGCCGACGTCGTTCTTCAGCGACAAGTCGGCGGTGTAGACCGTGCTCCAGCGGTTCGACGCCGATCCAAGCGTGTAAGCGTTGTTGGCGTTGGGCAACAGGCCGGCAGAGGTCAGCTTGAGTTGCATGGCCATCCCGGTCGAGGTGCCGCCCGCACCGATGTATAGCTCGGCACCGAACGCGGAAGTGTAGAGGCCAGCGAAACCTGCGCCGTCTTGAATGACGATGCCGCCGCCGAATGATCCCTGCGTAAGTAATGCGGCATTGCCGGGTACAGAAGGTGAGAACGCACCTGTGTTGCCGTTATTCACCGTGAGTCGCCCGGACATCACGTCGCCGGTCTTGAGCACGAAGTCGGCGGTCCCGCCCATCGGGCCTATCGGACCTTGGATACCTTGCGCGCCCTGCGGTCCTTGCGGCCCGGTGATCGAGACGCCAGCCGGCCACACGCCGCCGGCCTTCGGGCCATAGATGAAGTTGGTCGCCGTGTTGATGTAGGTGTCGCCATTGGCACCGACCAAACTTGTCGGAGCCGACGTGCCATACAGCACGGTGTTGCCGGGAATACCTTGGACGCCCTGTTCACCTTGCCACGGCTGCGAGATCACCCACTGCGAGCTCGTGCCGTCGTTGAAGTAGATGTAGGTGACGCCTTCCGCTGAATTCCACCACAGGTCACCGTGCTTCGGTGACGGCGGCGGCGTGTCACTGATCTTGACGTTCGCGCCGGCTTCGAACTCCGCCCAGTTCGCGTTCTTTCGGGCGTAGAATTTATTGTCGACCGGAGCCTCACCGACCGGATTGGGTGGGATGACGACCTGCGACCACGTCGCATCCTTGCGCGCATATTGATTGCCATCGACCGGCGCTTCAGCAACCGGGTTGGGCGGAATGATAACTTCAGTCCACGCTGTGTTCTTGCGCGCGTATTGCTTGTTGTCTGCCGGCGCTTCCTCGATCACGCCGACGCCGACCGGACCTATCGGGCCTTGGATGCCTTGGTCGCCCTTGTCACCCTTATCGCCCTTGTCGCCCTTGTCGCCTTTCGCACCGACGACGCCTTGCGGACCTATCGGGCCAACCGGACCGATGCCGCCCTGTGGTCCTAACGGCCCGGGATCGCCGCGATCACCCTTGTCACCCTTGACGCCTTGCGGCCCGACAGGACCAACGGGCCCCGGCTGCCCGCGCGTGCGCAACAGCACGGTGATTTCCATGTTGTTGTTGAAGCTTGAGCCTTGCTGGTTGACGAATTCCACCGCCAGTTCGAACCAGTCGGTGCGGTCGATGGCCGGTGCCGTAATCCTGAACGTCATGAACTGCACGGCCAACCCGCGCCGCTGGATGATGAACTCGTCATCGAATTCCGCCATCGCGAACACGGCGGATGGATCGAGCCCGTCTTGTGTCAGTCGGTCGAAATAGATTCGCGTCGTGGTCGCCGATGTCAATGCGTTGAAGCGAAGCCGTCCCGCACCGGGATCGCTCGCCTGCGTGTTGGAGTCCCAGCGATAGAGCCACATCGATGACGATGCGCCGGCAGGTCCTTCCTCACCTTGCGGCCCCGGCGGTCCGACCGGACCCGGGTCACCCTTCTCGCCGCCGCCCTCACCGATCAGCACGCCACCTTCGACGCGCAGGCCCGGTCCGATCTCCAGACGTTGCGCCGGCCCGCGCGCGGGATCGTAGCGCCCGACAATCGTCATCTCGTCGGCTTCGAGGATGATGTCGTCGTTGTAGTTCGAGAAGATGCCCTGCATCAACGGGTCACCGTCCTCGTCCGTCGCGAGCCGGTTGACCAGCCACGCCGCAGGTGCTGCCGGCTCTATCGGCAGCGGTGCGCTCTCCTCGCGCACGTAGCCGATCATCCGCGCTTTGCCCTGACCTCCGTTCCGCATCAAGCCACCCTGCGCCACGGTCTGGTGCCGGGATTAGTCCATGTCCGTGTCACACCGCTGAACGTCGAGGTGTAGCCGACACCGCCCCACGGCCTCGTGCCCGGGTACGATGGCGGCAGCGGTGTGCTCGGTCTCTCCGGCACGCCGACATAACCCTGACCGACGATCACGCCGGCACCGGAGACGATGACACCGATGCCCGTGACAACACCGACTTGGAAGCCCGCGACCTTTGCGTCCCTTGCCTGCAACGATCCGGTTGCAACCGCTTCAACCTTGCCGAACGCCAGCATCAGCGCGCGGCGCGAGACCATCACACCTGTGCCGAGCGACTGCCCGAGACCCTCGGCCTCGATCACGGCGCGGACCGGACGCGGCACGCCCCAGCCGGTCGACCGTGACAAACCAGAGCCGTGAACGACGCTCGTTTGTACCGATAGCGCGCCAGCGCCTGCGGTCGTCAGGTTGGCAAAGCCAGCCAGCGTGGCCGGCAACGATGTCAGTGTGCCTGACCCTTCGACCTTGGCCAGTATTACACCAGCACCCGTAAGGTCAGATGCCGTCGACACCAGTGCGGCAGAACCGTCAACAATCGAAACGCCAGAACCACTTAGCGAGCCGTTCTGGTCCGCGAGAACACCCTGACCGCGAGATTGCGAGGTGCCTTCGCCATCCAAGAAATGTGCAGACTCGGTCAGCGCTGCCGCACCGACCGAGCCCCCGATGACAACGCCTGCGGCCTTGGCCGACTGCGCCGGCACCGAGCCGGTGCCCGAGATGATGGCAATGCCCTCGGAGCCGAGCACGGTCGAGCGCGCTGCCTGCAATGCAGCGGCGGTGACGATGGAGAGGGATGACCCTGCACCGGTCGCCGTTGAAGGGCTCGCAGACAGCGCGCCTGTCGCGATCCAGCGAGATAGACCGCTGGCCGCAACCACCGAGGCCTGCGGGGAGAGCGCGCCCGAGGCAACCCAGAGGCTGCCGCCGAGCCCGTCAATATCTCCCACCGTGGCCGATAGAATGCCCGTGCCAGTGACGCCAGCCACCACCGCGCCCGACCCGGCGAGGCTTGAGATACCAGAGACAAGCGCGCCCGAGCCTGAGCTCGATGACTTGCCCGGGGCGGTGACGACACCGACCTGCGACACCAGAGTGCCGGTGACGACTGATCCCGACAGGCCGGTGCCGGCCAAGGCGGCTGTGGGACCTATCAGCGCGCCCGTGCCCAGTGATCTTGCGATGGCGACGCCAGACAGGCCCGAGGATTGCGCCGGGACGCTGCCTGTGCCGCTGATGAGAACGACGCCCTCGAAGCCCGAGACCGTGGCCACGGTCGCCTGTAGCGCCACGGCTGCCGCGCCAGAGGCGGATTTGCCAGCGCCGGTCGCCGCCGAGGTGCCGGCGGGTAGTGTTCCGGTCGCCACCCATCGCCCCACGCCCGGGGCAACGATGGCCACCGGTTGGCTGGCCAGCGTGCCGGTCGCCACATGCCGGGCGATGCCAGCGCCCACGGTGGCCGATGATTGGCTCGCCAGCGTTGCGATGCCGAGGGAGGACACTGCACCGACGCTGGCGAGCGCCGACGCCGCAGCGGACAGCGTCGCCACACCAGCGGACTGACCTACGGCCACCGCCGTGACGGTCGCCGGGGGATTGGTCAGCGCCGCTGACGTAGAGATCGAGCGCGATAGCCCCGCGCCCGCGAGAACCGAGAACGATGTCAGCGCGCCCGAGCCCGAGACGCCCGAGACCACCGAGCCAAGCGCGTCGAGATCGGCCACCGTCGAGACAAGCGCGCCCGTGCCTGCCGAGGACGAGACGCCCGGGGCCACGGTGGCCGACGACGACGACGCCAGTGCCGCCGTGCCAGATGACGCCGACGAACCAGCGCCGCGTTGTCCAGTCGAGCCAACCGCCGCCAGTGCGGAGACGGTGTTGACCGATTGCGAGATGCCAGCGCCGGCCAGTGTCGAGATCGTGCCGATCAGCGCCGCTTGTGTCGAGATCGAGCTCGATACGCCAGTGCCACGTTGTCCGGTGACGGCAAGCGCTGCGATGGTGCCGGTGCCGGCGGACGATGTCGCACCAGCGCCGGCAAGCGCTGCCACCGTGACAAGCGCACCCGTGCCGGTGATCGGTGGGTCCTTGACCAGCCCGACCGCGTCGAGATCGGCGACACCTGCCGCAAGTGCGCCCGTACCGAGCGTGATGGTGACGACACTGCCGAGACCTGACAGCGTGTTGTCTTGCTTGATCAGTGCGGCGGTGCCGAGCGACGACGAGACACCCGCGCCGCGCTGCCCGGTCTGACTTTGCGCAACCAGCGCAGCGGTGCCGGTGACACCACTGACGCCACTACCAGAAACGCTCGATGATCCCGCGACCAGCGTGCCCTGATCGGGCACCAACAGCGTCTCGCCCATCCACGACAGGTAGCCCGCCGGTGTAGGTTGCGTGAATTCCGCCTTCTCGGTGCGGAGCGTTATCTGGTTATCGTTTGTCGCCGAGTACGCCACCAGTGCGCCAATGGCGACTTCTCCTGTGAAGGAGGATAGGTCGATGCCTCCCACGTTGGTGGCCGGATCAGCGCCGACGACACCGTTCCAGTCTCTCGTGCCGATCCTCACCCAACCGCGCTTGTTGACTCTATCGAACGCAAGGCTGACGACGTCGTCAACGAAGAGCGTCCCCATGTCGGTGCCAACAACACCGTTGAGTATCACCCTTGCGTAGTAATCAACGCCGAAGCTCTTGGTGGAGGTGCTGAAGAGAAGAGCCGACCCAAGGATCGTGACCGTGTCATGGATGCCGACGACGGCAGAGTAGTTACTCCACACGTCTATTTTAATTTCTAGGTAAAGCTTGTCGGCACCTGACGCGGCAACCGTCTTGGTAGACCGCACTTGGGCTTGAGAGCCAGCGGTGCCATACGCGGTCTTATCACCGTTGCTCAGCGTGAGGGCAGCGGTCTTGTCGGCGGCGCTCCACGCGTCCGCTGTCGGAATAACCTCGCCCATCCACGACTTAAAGCCGGCGGGAGCCACCTTCGTGAAGTCCGCAACCTCAGTACGGATGGTAGCTCCGGAGTTGATCGTATTGGCCTGAAACCAAAGTGTGCCGTAGTACGAACAGGTCAGACCATTGACGCCGGTCGCCGGATCGGCTGCGGGATCGTCATTCCATAAGCCGTCGTTCGCGCGAACCCAAGCCTTGGTGCCGTTCCATGCGAGCCCGATGACGTCGCCAGCCGAACGCGCACCGATATTGCCGGCGGTCTGGCTTGAATTGTAGATGTTGCCGCTTGAATTGATGGCGAACGCCGAGAGCGGATCGGTGAGAGACGCGCCGCTGGCTTTCATGCCTACTTGACAGGGCAACGCATCGAGCACGAATTCTGCGTAATATGGCGTCGTGTTCGCGTTTACCTGCGTCGAACGAACGGCTGCGGTGGCAGCCGTCGAGAGCACCGCCTTCTTATCGTTATTCGACAGCGTGATATTCGCCGACTTGTCGTTGACATTCCACGCGTCGGCCTGCGCGACGGTGCGAACGACGTACTCGCCATATTTGATCGTCGCGTTGTCGTTGAAGAGGTAGGGAGCGATGATGGCGTTGCCGCGCTGATAGGTGACGCCGTTGTTGCGCGCGGCGAAGCCGGCAACTTGGGTCACCCCAGCAAGGACGCCGTACTCTCCGATGTACGATGCCCAATCATCCGTACTGTGGTAGCCGTACAAATCGCTGTCGGCGGATTTCGCGTAGACAAGGTATAGATGGTTGCTGTCGCCGCCGTCATTGAACATCCGGCAGTCGCGACCGGGGAATGACGCACGTCCGGTGAACGTGGGCGTGTTTGCGCTGGTGAAAGTAGTGGTGGAGCCCTGTTCAAAGATCAACTGGACGAGTGTCGATGCGCCTTCGACGTAGGACAGCACGGTCCCAAAATTAGCTGATACGCCAGTACCAGCGGTAGACGCAGTTTGCAGCGCGTTGGCTGCACTCAGCGTGCGCTGATACAGGCTGCCAGTCACTGATCTCCACAGGAAGTGAACGCTGTCTCCAGCACCTAACGCAATACCCGGGCCCACAAAGTCAAAGGCGGTGTTGGCGTCGACCTGAACTGGTGCGCTCCACGTGGCAAGACCTGTGCGCCGCGAGTAGTACATGCGCGCGTAGAACGTGCCCGACGTCTTGGTCTGCGTGCCATTGAAGAGCGCCACCGCCTCGCCGTTTGACCGCACCATGATGGAGGAAGCGACTTGCAGTGCGCCGGTCTGTCCAGTCGTCGCCAGCGCCGCCGCGATAGTCTCGCTGTACCGGATCGAGTCGGTCGTGGTGTCGTACAGGAGGTAGTTGTAGGTCGCCGCACCTGCGCTAGTGATGCCGACGATCAGGTGCATGGCAGTGCCGACCTGATAACCCGACAGGTGCGTGATCGAGGTGTAGCCGGTCAGCGCGCCTGCGGTCGTCCAACTGCCATCGACCGATGGATCATCGAGCGCTTTGACAGGTTGCAGCGTCGAGATGACACTGACATCGCGACCGAACGCGTAGTAGGCCTCCTTGTCGTTGGTGTACATGCGCCAGCAAATCGGCGCACCCATGTCGGTCCATGTCGAACCGTTGTAGACCGACGCGTTGCCAGCCGAGTAGACACCGCCATTGTAGCCGATGCGGTAGTAGTTGGCACCGTCAACGCCGCCGCTGCGATTGATCGTGATGTAGTAGCGTTGCCCGGCGGTGAGCGTCACGCCACCGTACAAATAGAAATCGTATGCGGTGACGGTGGCCGTGATCGACGTGCCGGCTCGCAGGTTCGATGACGCCATCACCGAGCCAAGCTGGCTTCCCAACCGGATCGAAATCTGGACGTTGTCGACCGGCGATCCGATCTTGCTCAGATAGATTCTGACCTTCGAGATCGAGGTGCCACCGGCTGGCGCATCGAACGGTTGCGAGATGTTCTGTTGGCTTGTCGTCAGTCCGAAGCCGTATATCTGGCCCGGAGGCTCGATGCCTCCGGTGAACGACATCGACGTGTGACTGATCGGGTTGAACGCGCCCGTGACCTTGAACGGCCCGACCGGGTTGATCGCCGTCGACAACAGCCCCGCGATGGTGACGGGTAGCGTCATCAGGCAGCGTCGCGCTCGGGATCATACGGCGCGACCACGCAGCGTTGCAGCATCGCGACGCGCTCGACGTCCTGTGTGATCTTGATCTCGTCGGCAATCCAGTTCACCGCGTCGATGGAATCATCGAAGCGCGCTATCGCCACATCCGGCTCGGGGTCGAGGACGATCCACATTTGAGGAGCTCCCTTCCACGGTCGAAGATTTCCTTCGACATATCGCCGTGCTTGACCGCCAGCTTGCGGCCCGCCCGGTCACTGTTCTTGAACACGTCGCGGCAATCGAACTGCCGGCAGGTGAACGGCGCGCGCTCCCAGATCAGACAGCCATGCGGCCCGAGATAAACGCAGTCGCCGTTGTCGTGACGGTTGAGGATCAGATACGGGTCCTTGCCCGGCGTGAAGCACACCGCCGTCGAATAGCTCGACGGATCGTCACCCATGGCAGGGAGGATCGGCGTCATCATCTTGCAGCACAGATTGCACGCGCCGCACGGGACGACGTGACGATCAGGCTGGAGCGGCATAGGTCAGCGACGTCAGCGAGACCTGTTGGCCGGCGGAGATAACCACGCTGTTGAGTTGGATATCTCCGCCACCTCCAGTCGCAGTGACCGAGCACAGCACAATCGGCGTGGCGTTGCCTTGTCTGAGCTCGGCTTTCGCGATGGTGCCGCCGACCGCGTTGGTGTCGGCCACGATGGCGTTGGCGGTCGCAACACCAGCCGCCGCTGCACCGAACGCCGGGTTGGCGAACGTCAGCGTGGCCACCGCCGCACCAGCGCCGGTCTGCAACACCAGTTTCCCGGGCGGCGTGTTGAGGTCGAGTTGATCGACCACGTAATCGCACAAGCCATTGCGTGTGGCGGTCGGATGCGTCACGGCCATCGGCGTTACTCCTTCTCATCTTCAGGTGGGGCATCGCTGCCGGTGATGGTGGCCTCCGGACCACCTTCGCGAACCTTGCCCTGTTCGATCCACTCATCGACCAGTTCGGACAAGCCCGAGCCGTCTGCGGCCTCGTAGCTCATGCCGGCGACATATTCGCTCTTCATTTCGTCGGAGAAGAAACCGTCGATGACGGTGAAACGACGTGCCATTGTGATTGCTCCAGTTCGATGACGTCACCCCATGTCAGCCCATCGCTGACGGGAAGCGACGCCGAGTAAGTGTGCGGCGAAGGGTCCACGACAGGCCGTTGCCTGCCGGGACCTTCGTTCAGTTCACCTCGATGCAGGTTCATCCTCGTCGTCCTTGTCGTCGTCGTCCTCATCCTCTTCCGGCCCGTCGTCGTCATCCTTGGCGGAGGCCTCGTCGTATTCGGCCTCCTCTTTCGCGTCCGGATCGCGGACCTTGCCATCGGCCTTCCACTTGTCGAGATACGGCGAGTTGCTCGGGTCGACGTCGTAGATCGCTCCTTGCGCGTACTCCAGACCATTCTCTTCTGACGTGAAGGTCTCGTTTGCGATAAATCGTGTCATCACTCCCACTCCTCCAATTGCTCCTCGATTGGAGCAAAGCGTTTATCGCCGAACGGGATGAAACTGCAACGGCAATTCGGGTGCGCCGGGATCAGGTCGCGCGCCTCTTCGAGCTCATAGGGTCCGTCTGACGCGATATCCTCACACGCTTGGCAGACCTTGTCGTCGCCTGCGGTGAGCACGTTGACCATCGTGACCGGGTCCTCGGCTTCCTCGATCACCTCCAGCACGCGCTCGGCAAAGCCAGTGGCCTGTTGCCCGAACGCGTTGGCGGCGATCTCCTTCAGCAATTCCTCGGCGACACCGCGCTTGCGTCGAACCCGCTTGGCCTTGTTCTTGGCGACACGCTCGCGGCGCTTCGCCTTCTTCGAGCGCGCATCGAGAATAAGTGGGACAAGATCAGCGCGAGGATGACCAGCCGCACTGTCACGTTGATGAGTGTGCGGTAGCCACTCGGGGTCGATGCCAACCTGATCAATGCCCTCACTCGCGTATGCGAACAACTTGCCGGCGTTGACCGCGCGGACCACGCCCGTGTTGATCATCAGGTGCAGCCGCAGCCGCGTGATCTTCTCCAGCGTCGCGCGCACCTCGCGCATCAGCGCTTCCGGGCTTTGCTTGGTCTCAATCGCGCGAACCACGTGCCGCAACAGCCGGCGCTCCGTCTCCCCAGCAATTCCCCGAACCTCAGATGTGGCCGCATGCGAATGCAGTCGTGACACCTCTCCAGCGTCGAGACGTCCAAGCGACGTGGATAGCTCCGCTTCCACAAGTTCGATGCCATGCTCGACCGCCCGCTCGATCAGTTCACGTGGCCAGCCCATCGGCGTCGTCAGCGTCTGATCGATCAATAACCCTATCATGTTCTCAGCGCGCGCCATCTTGTGCGAGACGCTTTCGATCCAGTTGATGAACGCCAGCGGCGGCGATGTTGCCGCCTGCGCGCGCAAGCCAACCACGTCCTGTTCGGATAATCCCTGCCGCAGCCGCAGATGCAGCGCATGCACCCGGCGATTGACCAGCGCGCGACCATGTCGGCGCAACGGTGCGCTGCGGGTCGGGTCACGCCGGTTGATCATTTGCCCTTCTTTGCGTGCTTCCGCCGATAGCGCTCGCGGATCGGTGCCATGATGGTCTCATCGACCACGCAGTGCTCGGCCACGAACATGATTCGATTATGCAAATCTGCATCGGCCATCTTGCCGGCACCTTCCTCATAGAAGAATTCCTGCGCCACTTCGCCCTCGGCGGCCCCGTGTATCTTCGGCATCAGCTTTTCCTCTTGCCCACATAGGCCTTAAACCGCGCGTAGCTCTCCGGGTCTTTCAGGTTCAGCACGCCCGACCAGCCCGAGCCCAGCAACAGCTTCTTGCCCATCGAGGAATCGGCGATCTTCCAGATCGACTTCGGATCGCCACTGCGCACCAGATCGTAAAGCTCACTGACTTCCGGCGATTGCTTCTCCTCCTCGGTCAGGTCCATCTCTTCCTGATCGTCGCCGTCATCCTCGCTCTCGACCTCGATGTCGGCTTGGCCATAGTCGATGGCGAGCGACAGCTTCTCGGCGTTGTCTTTCTGGCTCCAGTACTCGTCCTGATATTCCTCGACCTGTTCGCTCAAGTAATCCGGCGGGTCGATGTCGCTCTCATCCTCCTCCGCCTTGGCATTGAAGGCGTCGGTCAGCGCGTCGGTGATCTCGGTGCGCTCCGCGTCGGTCAGTATCTTGCTGTAGTCGGGCGGCTCGATCCCGGGCAACTCCATCTGGCCCTTGGCCTTCAACTCTCCTGCGGCGGCCAGCGTGGCATCGTCCCACGTCCATTCCGGATCGTCGCCGCCATCCTCGTAGCGCGACTCGTAATCATCGATGGTCAGCGCGCCCAGTATCTGTTCGTCGTTCAGCGCGAAGTCCTTGATCTCCTCGCCGCTCTCTTTCGCCTTGTCGAGCCGCTCCTTGCGGAGCTCCTTCAATTTATCCAGCGCCCAGTCATTGTCGCCGCTACTCCAGTCCGAGACGATCTCCTTCTTCGCCTCTTCCTTCGGTCGACCGCTGTCGCGCCAACTCTCGATCTCGCTCTGCACGAATTCATCACGGCTGTCGCGCATCCAGCGCCGTTGCGTCTCCTCCTGTTGATCGGATGACAGCATGTCCCAGTCGTCGGCCTCGTAGGTGTCACCGCTACTGCGCCGATGTCGCGATCCGCTCGGGCCCTCTTCGGTCTCACGGTCAAGCTTGCGCTCCAAATCACCCGACAGCGTCGACCATGCGGACGCGGTCGGCACGTAGCCGTACTTGGCCCACGCGTAGCCGCCGACGTCGATGTTGGCCGTCACCTTGACGGTGTCGATGCCCATCGCCTCATAGGTCTCGATGTTGCCGCCGAGGATGCGCTTGCCGGTGTCGTCGCCGGTCGCGGCCTTCTCCAGCTTGAAGTAGGCGCTGTAAGCCTCGTTCTTATCCGGCTTGATGTCGCGGTCGAAATTGCCGATGCTGTTGCCGCGCTCATCCTTGATGGTGCCACTGACCTGAATCTCCGACCCGCTCATGCCGACCGACAGATCGACCCGGTCCTGCAAGCCTCCGGTGAACATCTTCTCGAATTCCGCAGGGTCGATCCCGATCTTGTCATTCCACTTGGCGATGAACGTCTCGTGCTCGCTGGTCACGCCACGGATGCGCACGCCGGCCTTGTCGAAGTCCTCCTTGCGCGAGACCTTCTTGCCCTTCTTGGCGGCGGTCTGATCCTCTTTCGCTTTCACCTCTTGCGCTTGCGCGGCGGCCTCCGCCTGCATCGATTGTTGCTGGGCCTCCTGCGCCTTGGCGCGCTCGCCCTGCACGTGCTCCTTGTGCCGGCCAGCAATTGCTGCGGTGGCGCGTCCGCTCTTCTCCTTGCGTGCGGTCATCGGTCCGGTGCCAGTGCCGAACTGTCCGCCGGTCGCACCACCCTGCACGCGTGAATGCTTCTCCTCGTTCCACTCGCGGATCGCGTCGTGGCTCATGGTCTTGATCTTGAACGGCACCCGCAAGCGATACGACCGCGTCGCCTTCTGGTATTTGCCCGTGCTCTTGATCAGCCGCTGCGCGTTCTCGATGAAGATGCCGGTCTCGCCCTGCGTGGTGTAGGCCTTGATGCGCGTGCCGCGATATTGCTCACCCGTGGCGCTGAGCGCCTCCAAATTTTTCACCGCGATGCGTCCCAGCTTGCCAACCGCCTCCGGCGTTTCCTCCTCCACCGTGATCACGCTGGCGAACTCGCCTTCCTCGTTGCGCGGATGCCTGCCCGGGTCCCATGTGTCATCGAGCGGTGTGCCGCCCCAGTACGCGCGCAGCCGAACGCGCATCGCCTCATAGTCGTCGTCGTCCCAGTAATCCGGCGGATCAGGATCGTCCTGCCACGGTGCAAAGCTTGGCTTGCCCTTGATCATGCGTCTCGCCTCTTCTTCGACAGCGTCGACAGTGACTTGGCATAATCGGTGTCACGCTCCTTGCCGCGAACGCCCATCTCCTCCCAGAGAATCTTCTCGGGCCACCACCACGTCGCCTGTGCACCTGCCGGCGTCAGCGTGATGCCGCGCTCGCTCTTCAACTTCGCAATCGCCTTGTTGAACACGCTCGTGATCCACTTGCGCTGGCTTCCGTTCTTCGGTTGCTCGACCATCATGCCGTTGGCCATCAGCGTCAGCCGCTCGGATGCGAGGATCAGTTCGGTCTTTTCGTACTCCTCCTTGGCCTTGGCAGCGGCGGCGAACGCGCGCTCGTGCTCCTTGTAAATCTTGGCGGCGAGCTCGATGCGGTCCGCTTCACTGCGCGGCACCGGATGGCCGGCGTCCTTCAGCGCACCGACGAAGCGCTCCATCTGTTTCTCGTGGCCACCGCCGGCAACGCCCGTGTTGGTGATGCGTCCCCACGCGCGCATGAACCACAAGTCCATCGTGATCGGCGTGAAGTTGCCGTTGAGATTCTGATAGAAGCCCTGCCCGATCTTCGGTCCAAGCATTGCCGAGCCATACAGCAAGTCATCCTTCAGTGTAGCGCCGGGCTCGACCCCGGTTGCCTTAGCTAGATCGCGCGCGGTCATCGGCTTGTCGAAGAATTCGCGAACCTTGTCGATTGATCCGGCCTCCTCGATCATCTCGTTCATCTTCTTGAGGTTGCCGGCAATACTTGCCTTCTTCGCCTTGATGTCGGTCGGATACCTGCCGTGCTCAAGGAAATACGTGTAGGCCTGATCTGCCAGCGCCACGTTGCGGTCGACGGTCTCACCCTGCGAGGTGATCGCGAGCGCGGCGGTGTAGATGAACTTCTGGTTCTTGTCCTTGGCAATGCCGGGATAGATTTCCTCGGCAATGCGCATCGCCTTCTTCATGGTCTCGTCGTACCAGTCGGCACCAGAGACGCCACCGATCAGGCCCTCACGCAATTCCATCGCGATGACGCCGGCCAGATAGTCGTCGGTCTCTTCCGTGTGGTTGTCCTCGTCCACGTGGTCGAGCCCGAGATCGCGTTGCAGTATCTCGCCGGCCCGGTCGTTGATCATCTTCGCTGCGTCCGTCACCACCACCGAATTCGGTTTGATGTCGGGATGCTCGGCAACCAGCGCACTGGGTGTCAGTGCGTACCCTTTTTGGTCGGTGGGGGGCTGCCAATGATCGCGTATGTCTTGCCAGATGGCTTGAGCATTTTGAACCGGGGATTGGTCAATGACATCTTGGTATATCGCTCGCGCGCGGTCTCGTTGCTCGCGGTCCGATCCTTTGCCGTCGTAGCCGATGAACTCGGCTTTTCCGAACTGGTAGTAGACTGGGTTGTCTTTGCCATGACGTGCTGCCGCCTTGTCCAGTGCTTCGAGCGAGTTGCCATCGGTGTCGACCACGAACACCGTCGCACCATCCTTGGTCGGCACGATGGTATGGTTCTCGATGCCGTCCTTCAACAGCCCTTTGTGAATTTTATCTAAGCTGCCCTTGGCCTCGAACTGCGCCAGCGTCGCCGGCCCATCGCCCTGTTGAAACACCAGCACCGCCTTCTGGTCGGCGAGGTGGCCCTTCATCACGCTTGCAAGCTTGGTGCGCTCCCAGTCGGCGTCACTGCGCGACATGATGGAATTCTCGGCACCGTCCGACCACGCGCCGATGATGTTGACCTCCTGCGCGCCCTGAATGCCGACCTTGCTGTTGATGTCGGCTGATGCTGCACGCAGTCGCGCTTGCTGGCGCGAATTCAATTCCTTCACCGCGCCCTTGAAGTCGAGACCTGACTTGACGCTCGGCGAGACAAACGCCGCCGTCTTGGTCATGCCCTTCGAGGTGAACTGTCCCGGGTTCTCCAACCCGCCGCGCGGATGCTCCAGTTCATTCCACGGGATCAACAGATCATGCAATGTCCTCGCCAAACGGTCCAATGCCGCCTGACGCGCGAAAGGGACAGCGCTGTCTTTCGCTACCTCCTTGCCGCTCTGGCCTTCCATGCCGCGCTTCGACTCCGGCCCGGTTAGTTGCTTCGGCGCTTGGGCGGCGAGCTCACCCGCGAGCTCCTCCTCATCGAGCGATTCCTGATTGGCAATCGCCTCCTCGATGCCGGCTTCCATGCCGGGATAGGTGCCGTCCTCGATCAACTGGTTGACGCGGCCCTTGACCAGAGCCTCGAACGGCACCAGCCCGCTTGTGACATCCACGGCGGCGGTGTCTGCCTTGGTCTTGGCAATGGTCGCCTTCTCGGCGTCGCTCATCTGCCAGAGCGGATTCCATTCGTAGAAAATATCCTCATCGAAGTTGCCGAGCGCCGAGCGCTGGATTGCGATGTCCAGCTTCTCCAGTGCCGGCGTCAACCGCAACACCTGATCGGAATGGATGCGGTCGTAGTAATTCCTCATGTCGCTGTCGCCGGTCGCATTCAACCCTGCCGGCGACTGGCCGACGAAGCGCGTCACCGGGATATCGCAGGCACCTGCGGCAACCTGCAAATACATCTGCATCACCTCGGGCATGCCGGAGAAGTCGATGCCGATGCGCTGCCACTCCTCTTCGCCATCGAGCACCACCGCATTGATGATGCTCTTCGCCACGTTGGCCTCGGAGAAGCGCTTGACCAGACGCGTGGTGCCCTCGCTGGTCGAGAAGATTTCGGTCAGGCCCGGTATCTTGACGACGTCGAACTTGGCTTCCTGAATCATCGCGGCGATGGATTGCAGCACGGTGCCGGTCGCACTCACGGCGTCGTTGATCATCATCAACAGCGGATCGCCCCAGCCATAGTTGGCCATCGGGTCCGGGGTCTCCAGCCCACAGAACCGAATCATGCGCGAGGGATGAATGTCGACGTCGCCAACCTTTCCGGTGTCATCGTGCAGCGTGTAGAATTCGGGCTGCCCGTAGTACGGCGACGAGATGTCCTTGATCAGGTCCTTGAGCACCAACTGATGCGGCGCGAACACGTGCAGGAATTTCAAACCGTCCTTGCCGATGGTCTCGGGATCGAGCTCGCTTGCCATGTTGCCTTCGACGCCGAGCAACAGGCACGAACCGCCATAGAGCCGCGACTTGATCAGCGCCTCCTGCAATTTCAATTGCACGCGTAAGCGGTCCTCGGTCTCCTCCAGTGACTCGATCTGGTCTTGCTCGGCCTGCCACGCGCGCCACTCGCGCACGCTATCCTGCGCCGGGATCGTGATCGCCTTGCGCGTGATCCAGTCGGAGGTGAACGCGGCTTCAAGTTGCTCACGCGTCCACAGTTGCTTGGTGTACTGATGGCCGGTCGACTTGTCGCGCCCCATCACGCCAAGGCCCGACAGGAAATTGGTGAAGGTGTCGAACAGGTACATCACTTCACCTCTTCGCCGTGTATCGCCTCAAGCAACGCTTGCTCCGGCGTGAGACCGCGCACGTTCTCACAATCCTCATGCACCGCCGACATCTTCAGCCCACGCATGCCGCACAGGCGACAGGTGCCGATGAAGTCCTGCCCTTTCGGGGATGTGCGCTCGATGACGTGATGCGTCATGACAACCTCGTCAGCGCGTAGAACAGCGACGTCAGCACGAACATGGTCGCGAGATAGTACGAATGGTCGATCAGGGCAGCGACGGCGAACACCGCCAGCAACAGCCACATGCTAGCGCTTTTTCTTCGCGGCCTTCTTCTTGGCCGGCGGCTTCTTTGCACGCCGCTCCTCCATCATCGTTTCCATCTCGGATGGAAGCCGCTTCTTCGATGCCGAGCGCGCGGGTGCTGGTGCTGCGCCCTCGCTGTAGACCGCAACGGCGAAATTGCGATCCGCCTCCTGCGGCACCGGGTTGCCCTCGTGCCCCGACCTGAACTTGATAAACTTGATGGCGCGCCCGATCTCCTCGGGAATGATCACGCCACTTCCGGGCACCACGGTCTTGATGGTGACGGCGAAACCGTCGAGCCCGTACATCTCATTAAAGAACGTGCCATCGGTGGAGAATTGAAACGTCAGCGCGGCGAACGTCCAGTCCGCCGGCATGGTGATGCGCACCATCTGCCCGTCACCGCAGTCGATGGGCTCTGACAGTGACTCACCTGCACGAATGATCGGTCCATTGACGACGGTCAGCATGGTGTCCCTCACTTGCTGGTTAGTGCGAAGCTGTCTTTCATATTTTCCCAGTGCGTCTTGCGCATGTAGCAACGCCGGCTGTCGTTGCTCATCAGCGTGGTGTTGGGTCCGAGCATCTTGAGGATGCCGGGCGGCACGTTGACCGCGTCAGCATCGTTGTCGGGCACCACGATCACCTGCATGCCATTGATCGGCGTCACGGTCGCAACCATCTCACACTCCGAAGAACCACGCGGTCCAATATCCCGCAGCGTAGGCGAGGAGCGCAATCAAATAGTGATACCAGCGAACCTTGGTGTACTTCCAATCCCCGAGCCGGTCGATCCAGTCCTCGGCCCGCTCGCGAAGTGGTGGTAAGGATTCTTGCTTGTCGCGAAGCATCTTCTCTAGGTCGGCCATCACTTCACCTGAAGTTCGCGCTCGATGTCGGCGACGATCTCGTTGCGTGGCCGGCTGCCTCCCACCGTCAACATCATCTCGGCGTCGATGATCAGATCGAGCATGGCCGACGTGCGATCATCGGTCATCCGCAACAGCCCTTTGCCCATGACGCGTTGCTTCATGATCTTGAGCGCGTCCCTGATTTCATCGTTGGTCATCACCCCACCCACGACAGCGTTCGATCATACGACCCGATGCTCTCGGCCAGCTTGTTGAACGCGCCGGCTGCACTGTCGACCTGATCGAGGTACTTACCGTAAGGATACTCCTCGTGCTCTTGCAGGAAAGCCCTATTCCACTCGCCTGCGACCAGCGACACGTTGCCGGCCTGCACCTGTGCGGCGTAGGGCTCGGCTCGAACCTCTTTCGCTCCGGTCACCTTGTCGGCGTGCGCATCGAAACCTTTGAGTCTGCGGATGGTGCCCTCGGCGGATTCCTTGCCACCTGATCCCGGCTCTTGCTCCACCCATACCGAGTAGCGCTTGCAGATTACCTTGTCGGTTTGCGCCGCTTGCAGGATGCGTTGCTCGCGCTCGATGGCCGACCACTGGCCACGGATCACGTCCTCGATCACGGTGGTGCCGTCGCGCATGTCGTGCACCAGCGTCGCTGCGGTGTACGCGCCGCCGTCCTTGGTGCCGGCCTTGTCGATGTAGCGAATGCTCTTCCTGATTTGCGAACGGTCGACGCCTGAGATGATGTTGAAGCGCTCGGTCGGAAACATATCGCCGCCGGCAGCGACCGGTGTTTGCTGGTAGATCGATTGCCAGCCGGCGTTGGTGAGCACCTTGCGCCGCTGTTGCAGAAACTCCAGCGGCTTCATCTCGGGGAAGAGCGCTTCGCCCTTCTGGCGGAATTTCTCGTTGCGTTCGGCCACTGCGGTGTAGCGCAGCACGCGTGTCTGCGGGAAGTGCTCGATCCACCTGCCGAGCGGATCATCGAGGTGCCAGCGTGTCATGATCATCAACAGGCCGGCCTGATCACTGAAGCGCCCGAAGAAGTCGTCGGTCATCCAACTCCACGTCTTGTCGCGTATCGTCTTGCTCTGCGCTTCGGCGCGGCCCTTCATCGGATCATCGATCACGCCAAGGTCGAGCCCCATGCCGTTGATCTGGCCCATCACGGTGGTGTTGCGGAACGATCCCTCGTAGCCGACGTATTCGAGGATCGTTGAATTGCGCAGCCATCGCGCGGCGGTTGACGATGCGGCGGTGTCATTGATGCGGGTGAGCTCGAACACCTGCCGGTAGCGCTCGCTGTCGTAGATGCGTTGCAGCGCGAGGTTCACTTTGACGCCGAGCTCGTCGCTGTACGATCCAAAGATGGTGCGCAGGTTCGGGTCTCTGCCGGCCACCCACGAAATGAAGTCCGTCACCTGTTCGGTCTTGCCGTGCTGCGGTGGTGCCATGATCACCATCGCCGGGCGCTTGCCCTTGACCATCTGCCCGTAGAACCATTGCAGGTTATCGGCGAGATGCTTCTGCCACCACGTCTTGACCATGTTGGGCCGGATGATGTTGCGGAAGGCGTAGAAGTCATCGCGGGCCACCGCGTAGCCGAGCTCGTTCAGCTTGGCTTGATCAGCCTCGGTTAGCTCTTCCTTCTCGGGTGGGAATTGAACCATGCGGCATTTCTATCTGTCACGGTTCGATGACGTCAATGCTCTCCGGCGGAGTGTCGCTGTCGATGGTGGTGGTCTCCTTGGTGGCCATCGGATCAGGCTCGGCCTGCATGATCTTGAACATCACCTCCATCGAGATGCCACGGCTGGCCAGTTCGCGCTTCACCTCGTCCACTGATTTGTAGGTGGTGCGCTTTGGCGTGTCATCGATGGTCTTGCTCTCCACCTGCAACGGGATCACGCGTGCGAGCAACATGCAGAACGCGCGCAGGTCCTCTTGCGCCACCCTGCGGCAGAAGCCGACCAGCTTGCCCTTGCCCTGACCGTCCTGTCCCTCGATCTCGGCAGCGAGCATGATCGCTTCCCTTAACAGGCGGGTGTTCTTGTTGACGGTGCCGCGCAGCCGGCCCGGGTTGGGCACGCCCTCTTTGCCGAAGCGACCGCGTTTGTCCTTCTTTATCGGTACGACGTTGGAGCCCATGTCCGTTGTATCGGTCATGTGATGATGCCTGTTGTTTACAGATGAGGTTCAGTTGGCCACTACCGGTCGACCACTGGCACGGTGTGACGCGATGCCAGATCAGTTCGCCCACATGGTGCTGCTTTATCTCAGCAAGCCCGGAGCCAGTTCAACTCTGCCCAGCGTCTCCAGTAAGATCACCTCGCGCTGTCGAGATGTCATGTTCTGGTAGATGCCGCGCTGACCGACGAACAATCCGCCGGTTACCTGCACTTGTTGTCCCTTGTTGAACCGAGAGCGCTTGAGCTCGATCAGTCCGTGGTGTTCGCGGGACTTCATGTCGGGAATGAATTCATCTGGCAGCTTGGCCGGCTTGTCGCCGTTCATGAGCACGGTGGTGACACCGATGGTCGAGAACAGGCGCTGCCACTGATCTTCGATCCACACAAACAAATAGCGCGGGAATAACCAGCGCCATGTGTGCACCTTGCGACCCCGCACGATGCGGATGATCTTTTCCTTTGGCGCATACAGCGTGAAGCCCTGCCGCTCGATGTGGGTGATGGCGCGGCGCTCGCAGGCCGGCTGTGACTGAACGACGGACCAGAACAACGTGCATTCCTCCCGTCTCGAATCGGTTTGAAGGGTTGCACCCTGCCGGCGGTGATGGGGCCCGTCAAGCTTGGCCCAAGGGACAATGCGTCGCTCCCGGTGGTCGATTTAGCCATCCCCGGGAGCGATAATTCACCACCCAGAGCGCTGGTTTGGCCTAAGTGGCTGATTTCCCAAGGGTTCCCTGATGAAATTATTTGTTGTACAGGCTCAACAGTCACTTGTATTCGCCACGGTGGGCGCTAGATTGAGGGCTCGTTGTTCGGTCCGGTTGATCGGGCGGCGAGATCGACCCCCCGGGTGCGGCCTCATACAGGCTCACTTCACGACCCGGGGCCGGAACGACCGGATCGACGGATGCAGGCAAGCCTCTCCTCGATCTTTCCACTGGGGGGAAGCCCAATGGTTCAGGTCTCTGGGGAGCAATCAAATGCCCGCGTCGTCCTCTGCCACTGAGACCCTGACGCACGCCATCACGACGTCAGGAAGAACGGCAGCCACCCACACTAGATGCGCAGCACGCCATAACGACTGCGCGGTGACCACGGGGCCAACGAGTTCATCTACACCGCAGCACGACGACGATCAGGACAACGCAGTTTGCAATTCTAGCCTGACGACGAACCGGCTGCGGCAAGATGCACTTCATCACCATCAACAAGGAGCAACACGATGGCACGTCATTACTACACGCTGATCGAACGCGATCCCGAGACCAAGACATGGTCGCCGCAGTTCGGTGACTACGACCGCAACGTCGTGGTCGAAGAAGGCCAGTCGATGCACGACAGCATCGGCTTCACGGTACCGAAGGGCACCAAGTTCAAGATCATCAAGACGTCGGCCAAACAGGACGACATCAACGCCGCCGTTGCGGCGCTCAACCACTGAGGAGCAACACCATGCAATTCTCGCAACTCACCCACCGCTGCAACCGCTGCCCGCGCGTCACCGATCTCTACTGGTGCCGCTCGGTCGATGAGTATCTCTGCGAAGAGTGCATCGACCAACTCGCCGACGAAGCCGTCGAAGAGATCGAAGCCGGCGACCGGACCGAGGGCCCGGCGCTTCTCACGTCACTGTTCAACCGCTGATCATTCAGCACAAGGAGCAACACCATGACTACCGAAACCAAGACACGCGGCCAAGTGGTCGCCGCTGACGTCTCCGCTCTACTGCGGGCACGTAACCCGCTGATCTGGATCGTCACCCGCGAAGAGGCGCGGGTCGAGGCGCTTCTGATCGAAGCGGCTGCCGCTGCCGGCTACATCCCGCGCACGTGGGACGTCGCTCAGGGCGTCGCCGATCTTTCCGGCAAACCTGTCACCGAGATGCGTGGCAGCGAGGACCCGGCTGCCGTGCTCACCCTGATCGGTGGGCGCGCCTCGGGACGTGAGCGCGGCGTCTGGATCATGCGCGATCTGGCACCGTGGCTCGAAGGTGCCGTGGGCTTCACCACCGTGCGCATGCTGCGCAACCTCGCGCGGTCATTGCCGGGCGCACCGCGCGACTCGGCGCAGGCGCTGATCGTGATCTCGCCCAAGGCGGACATGCCGGCGGAGCTCGCTGGCCATGCCACGGTCATCGACTGGCCGATGCCGGATCGGGCGGAGATCGCCGCGATCCTCGATGCGGCGATTGAAGGCCTGCCCGATGACCTGCGTGAAAGCGCAGCGCCCAACGGTCAGCGCGACGCCGCCATCGATGCGGCGGTCGGCCTCTCCGGCGAAGAGGCTCAGGCGTGCTACGCCCGGTCACTGGTGCAGTTGCGCAAGATCGACCCGGTGCTGGTCGCCAACGAGAAGAAGCGCGTCGTTAGCCGCGAGCGCGTCGTGGAATGGATCGAGCCGATGAAAGGCGGCCTCGATGCGGTCGGCGGCCTTGATAACCTCAAGGGCTGGCTCGGCGTCCGCAAGTCGGCCTACTCGCCGGCTGCGCGGGCTTACGGCCTGCCGGCACCGAAGGGCATCTTGCTCGTCGGCATCCCGGGCACCGGCAAGTCGCTCACGGCCAAGGCGGTCTCGACCGCGTGGCAGTGTCCGCTGTTGAAGGTCGACCTTGGCGCGCTCAAGTCCAAGTTCGTCGGAGACAGTGAAGCCAACCTGCGCCGGCTGTTCAAGCTGATCGAAGCGATTGGCAGGTGCGTTGTCTGGTTCGATGAAATCGAAAAAGCGCTGCAAGGCGCGACGTCGGGATCGTCTGACGGCGGCGTGTCGAGCGATGCGCTTGGTGCGGTGTTGAACTGGATGCAGGAGCGACAGGGCGAAGCGTTCGTCATTGCGACGGCGAACGATGCATCCTCGCTGCCACCGGAGTTGCTGCGCAAGGGTCGGTTCGATGAACTGTGGTTCGTTGACCTGCCCACCACGGTCGAGCGCCACGCGGTGCTCGCTGCCGCACTGCGTCAGTATGATCGCGGCGACGTCAAGGTCGATGCGGCCAAGGTTGCGAAAGCGACCGAGGGCTTCACCGGCTCGGAGATCGCAGCCATCGTGCCCGATGCGCTGTTCGCAGCGTTCAACGATGGTGCTCGCGAGATCACCACGGTCGATCTGATCGACGCCGCCAAGACGGTGGTGCCGCTCAGCGTGACAGCGTCCGAGAAGATCACGGCGCTGCGTGACTGGGCTGCCGGTCGGGCGCGTCCCGCCTCGGCACCCGAGGCAACCGATCAGGCGCGCAAGGTTCGCGCGCTCGATCTGTAAAACCAACGGCGACGCTGCAATGGTGCGGCGTCGCCTTTTTCATTCTCATGCTCAAGGAGCAACCATCATGTCACCGAAATTATCCAACGTCGAAACCCTCCGCCCCGGCTTCCTCATCTCGCTCAAGACCAGCGTGAAGGGCAACGTCAAGTACGACAAGCGCGACCTTGGCAGCGCCACCACCGACGACGGCAAGGCGATTGCCGAGTGGGAGACCAAGCGCGTGATCGCCGACCCGGTCGAATTCAAGGCTGCCGGCGAGGCGCGCGGCAAGGCACGCTCGATCATCAATAGCGTGTGCGTCAACTCAGCGTTCGGCTTGCTCTGCCCCGAGGCCGCGCAGCAAGAGCTCGACAAGGCGATCAAGGATGCGCACCAGATCGTTGACAGCTTCAACTCCACGGCGACCCTGACCCGCGTGTCGGTCTACGTCATGGTTGGCAAGATCGCCGCCGACGATGTCGAGGCGGTCCGCGCCATCAACTCGGAAGTCTCTGATCTTCTGGGCCAGATGGAGCAAGGCCTGAAGAACCTCGACGTCAAGTCGATCCGCGACGCCGCCAACAAGGCCAAGGGCATCGGCCAGATGCTCAGCCCTGACGCTGCGGTGCGGATACAGTTGGCCATCGATGCGGCGCGCTCATCGGCACGCAAGATCGTACAGGCCGGCGAGACCGCTGCCGCCGAGATCGACCTGCGGGCGATCCGCAAGGTGACCGAGGCGCGCACCGCGTTCCTCGATCTCGATGAGGCCCGCGAGGTGGCCACGCCACGTCAGGAAGGCCGGGCGCTCGATCTGGCACCCGAGGCCAAGGTCAAGGCCGCGAAGCCCAAGGCCCACGCCATCGACCTGTAAGCGATACCCGGGCGGCACCACCGCCGCCCGGTTCACTCTCACGAGGAGCAACCATCATGGCATGCGATACTCGACTCCAGAACAAGAACCAGACTCTCTCCGAACGTAAGACCCAAGTGAAGGAGATCATCGCGTTCACCGATGAGCTCATCCGCAAGGGCAAGATCAAGATCGCCGTCGACAAGCGGACCGGTGCCATTGCCTTCACGGGCATGACCGATGCCGAGCGCGGCGGTGTCAGCGACGCTTGTACCTACCGCGTCATCATGGCGACCGGCTCGGCTCTGGCCAAGCAAGCGATTGCTCGTGCCGAGCAACTGGCCGGGCGCGGCGTCAGTCGACAGGCGCTGGCGCAAGGCCACCATAGCCACGATGGCGGTGCCACGTGGTCGAGCCACAAGCACTGATGCGCAAGATCGTGCGCGAGCTCCGCCGGGAATTTCCCGGCGCTGATCTCGAACCAACCGGCGGCGGGCACTACCGTCTACGGTTGCCGAATGGCCGCTTCGTCATCGTCGCGGCTTCCCCATCCTCTCGAAGCTTCATGAAGTACGTCAGAGCCACCGTCAAACGAGTCTCAAAGGAGCAACCATGAAAGTCCTGTTCGTCATCCTCGCGCTGTTGTCATCGCTCACGGTGAGCAACGCACATCCCAACCACACCTGCCACAACCACGGCACGGCTCAGCACTGCAAATGATCATCGAGCACAAGGGTAATTCCTACCGCGTGACTGACAACCACGTCGAGGTGTTCATCCCTGCCGGTCCGCCGCGCGTCATGCAACTGGTGCAGCGCGCGGCGTACTGGCGCAAACTGAAACCCAACAGCCGGCTTGCGCTGCGCGTTCGCATCAAGTCCGACAACATCAAACGTAAGGAGCAACACTATGACGACCATCGTTGACCGCGCCCTCGCCATCGAGCTCAGCGCGCTGATCACCCACCGCTCGGTCGCGGCGACCAACGTCGACGCCGCCCTGCACGCCCGGCCCTACAAGCGCGAGAACTTCGCCTACTGGGTCAACGTCCACCGCGAGGCCAGCGCCAAGCTGATCGCGATGGGCATCGACGTCGTCACCTACGATGAGGTGAAGCCATGACCAACCACTGTGGCACGTGCACCGCGTGCTGTCGCGTGTTCGAGGTGCCCGAGGTGCAGAGCAAGGCCGGCGACTGGTGCAAGCACTGCGCCGTTGGCGAGGGCTGCACCATCTACGACGCCCGGCCCGCGACCTGTCGAGACTTCGAGTGCCTCTGGCTGATGAGCCAGTCACGCGAGGACCCGCACGAGAGACTGCCGCCAGCGCTCAGGCCTGATCGTTGCAAGGTGGTGTTCTCGCCATCGACCAACGATAACATCATGGCGGCGACCATCCTGCCCAACGCAGCCGGCGCGATTGACAACAAGTCGGTGCTCAGTCTCATCCACTCGCTGGTCAACAACGGCGGCAACGTCGTCGTCGGCTACCCACGATCAACCGAGCGAACGATGTTCACGCCGCAAAGCGCGCACAAAGTCTACATGACCGAGCCCGATCAGGACGGCATGCAATGGAATATTCCACAGAAGGAGCAACGATGAGTGAGGCACATTACGAACGGCCAGAGCCGTTCCTGTTTCTGAACGACGCGCGCGGCGTTTACATCCCGCGCGACTTCGCTCAGTCGTGGACGAAGGAGGAGCGCGCCAAGCGCGTCAGCGGCGTTGACGACGATGACTGGGCCATCCTTGAGATCGGTCCCGAGCATCGCGAGTACTGGGACGCATGGGAGACCGTGTGCGATAGTGCCGTCGTCACCGACGATGCCGGCAACAAGTACACCGTCCATCAAGACGGTGATTGCTGGCTGGTCCCGGTCGGAATGACGTGGGACGAAGAGGCTGACGGATGGAGGTGGCCATGAACGAGACATTGAACCGACCGCGCGTCACCGACAATGATCGCGGCGCGGTCGTCGTGACGTGGCAAGGCCGGCAGATACGCGCATGGTCGTACCAGAACGATGATCAGCGCCGGCTCAAGATGATGTACGCGCGCGAGTACATCGAGGGATGGTGCGACGGCAAAGACTGGGGCATGCGAAAAATATTTTTGCCGGGCTAGCCGCTACACTGTCGGCGTTTACAACATCGCGCGGCGCATCTCGCATGCGTCGCGCCCTGCAATTTCCCATGTCAAGTTTGAGCGAACGCAAAGCCAGACACTGCCATTGCAGTGTTTGCTGATCTGGAGTCGATCCGACTCCCGATTTGGCGGAGGTGCGTTTGCTACACTGCACGCGTTGTCAACCAAAGGAGTAACCATGACACGCAAGACTGAGACCATCGAGCATCTCGATGCGAGCATCGCCCGGTGGAAGTCACGACTCAAGCGGTCGGTCACCATGATCGACAAGCTGGAGAAGAAGCGGAAGCGGATGCTCAAGGTCCATCAGCCCAGCGTGGCTGATCGGCTGGTCGAGGAGATCGCCGCCCCGGTGGCCGTCAAGGTCACGTCTCACCCGGTCGCCAACCCGGACAACGTCAAGCTGACGTTCGAGCCGCTCGGCCTCACCGGTCCCTCCGGGCCGCAATGCCCCGGCGCGGTCGGTGTCGACCCCGACGCCAACCTCGACATCCCCGAATTCCTACGGCGCGGTGACGCAGCGCAGAAGGCAGCGGATGCCGTGATCGCCGATCAGATCAGGGAGGAGCAAGCCACGACCAAGGTCGCAAAGGCGCGTGGCCGGATCGCCACGATGAAAGCGAAGAAGGCCGGCGAGACCCGTAAGATGCCGGTGAGTGGCAAGGCAGCCCTAGACCTGATTCGAAACGGCTGACATTGATCTAACCCCGGCAGCGAATCCCCGCTGCCGGGATTTCTATAAGGAGCAACCCAGATGACACCGACAGAGATGGCGCGCGTGATCCTCCTCAACATCGAGGCCACCCGCGCACTGATGGAGGACGGCCCCGCCGGCTACGTCCTCAAGACCGCCGACGACATGAACCTGATCTGTCAGAAGGTCGACGGCAACCAGCGGCTTGGTCCGCTTCGCCTTGATCATCCGCAGAGCGACGACGTCGCCGTCTACACCAGCCACGCCCGCGCGGTCACCGCGCAGCGCTGGTGGAATTCCAACCACCCCGACCGACGCGTGATTGTCACGCTGCGGCGCGAGGCACTCACCGCCTACATCGCCCGCCAGCAAGAGGCACACAGCACCCTACTGACCCTGATCGCAATGGAGCAAGAACGATGAGACAGTCCCGCGTCAACATGGCCATGCTCGACGGCGTACCCGCGCTGATCGAGCAAGGCCTGACCAAGTACGAGATCGCCGAACAGTTCGGCATCACGCCGGGCTCGCTCACCGTGATGTGCAGCAAGCGCGGCATCTCGCTGCGCAAGGGCGGCAGACACAAGCCATCCGGCACCATCACGTTGCCGCTGCCGATCAGTCTCGCTGCCATGATGTCACTGCGGTCCGCCGCCGTGTCGCGCGGTGGCGATACCAAGCGGCTCGCCATCGATCTACTCGAACGCATCGCAAGCGATGATCTTTACAACGCAGTCCTAGATGAGGAGGCCGCATAATGTCCGACCCGACCGAAGCACTCCGCCGCGAGATGCTGGAGACCAACCAGCCATACGCCGATCTGGCACGCGCCGATCAGCGCTGGAATACCGAGGAGCTACAGCGTGACTTCACGGTGCAGTCGTTCCTCGCGCCGTTCGTGTTCGTCACCCGCAAGAGCGACGGCGCAAAGGGCTCGATGGAATTCACCCATAGCCCGCGCTTCTACTTCAACTTTACGGAGGATAAGCCGTGACCACTATGCTCGTCACCTTTGGTGGCAAGACCTACGAGGTGACCCTGTTCGCCGACACCACGATGACCAAGGTCAAGGTCGTCGGCGGGCAGACCCTGAAGTCGGGGACCAACAACTGGATACGCGCACTTCGCATGGCCCTCAGAATGAGGAGCAAGCGATGAGCATCGTCGCCGTCGTACCCCGCGCCATGCTGGAGAAGAAGCCCCGGCATGGCGATCCCTGTAACCGCTGTGGGTTGTGCTGCACCTCGTCGCTCTGCGATCTGGCGGCGGCGATCCACGGCAAGCGTCAAGGCCCGTGTCCCGAACTGCAATGGGACACGGACGGCTCGCGCTGCGGTCTGGTCGACCGCACCACGGGTCTCGTGCAGGAGGATGTCAGGTTGCTGATCAACTCCGGTGCCGGCTGCGACATGAAGCTGCGCGATGAACAACGCAACCATCGCTACACCGCGCAGCGCGACACGTTCGACCGCAAGAACCGCGAGCGGCTCGATGCCGCCCGCTTCCGCTTTGGCCTGATCTGAAAAGGAGCAAACACCATGACACGTTTCATTATCGTCAACCCGCACAAGCGGACCATCGAAGCTGTACCATTCGACTCGCTGATCGAGGCGCAGGCCTCGGTCGGTCTCGACAACGTCGACCACGGCGCGCTCTGGCGCGGGCTCGGCTACGTCGTGCACCAGCACAGCCTGTTCTTCCCGCCGTCGAAGCAAGCCTACTGCGGCATCGCCCACAAGCTGATCGCAGGCCCGGCGGTGTTCTACGGCTACGACCAAGCCGGCGAGACCGTCGACCTGCGGCGTTCGGAACTACCGGACGTGCGCTGGTATCTCGGCGTCAATGACGTCGAGGCGGCGATTGAACGCGAGGAGATCGTGCGTCCGATCATCGCCATGAACCACGCCGTAATGTGGGAGTGGCCGCAACCGGCACCGAAAGGATTCGGCTATGGCGACTGAGGACCTGATCGCGATGGCCGGCGTCGCCGCGTTCTCCGCGATCATCATCATCTGCGCCCTGTTGTTGATGGGGCCAACCGGTTTCTAACTCTCAAAGGAGCAACACGTGCACTACCTGTTCGATCTGAAATGTCCGCGCTGCGGTAAGGCCAGCATGATGACCTTGCCACGCAAGGATATCCCGATAATTCAACTCCACTGCGGCCACTGCCTGATGGAAACGGCGGAGATCGTCCCGTTGAACATCGCCAGCGTCACCATCGTTGACGGTGATGAAGGCGTTGACCTCTTCCACGAACTACAATCGCTAAAAGGAGCAACAATGCAATGATTGACGAGAACGATGACCCGATCCTCGGGATGCGCACGCACTTCCAGAACGTGCGCGATTTCTTCGGCAAGAATCTCTACTACGACTTCTTGCTTGCACACGGTGTCGGCTATCTGCCGGGACCGAACACGTTCGTCGGGCCACGGCTTGAACAGCACAACTGTTTCGGCAACGCGCTGCACGTGGCCATCGACGGCGACTTCACCTACGTCGAAGGCAAGGTGTTCGTGCACGGTTGCCCGCTCGATCACGCGTGGTGCATCGACGGTGACGGCAACGTCATCGACCCGACCACCGAAGGCAAGGGCATCAACGGCTACTTCGGCGTCCCGCTCAAGACCGACTACGTCAAGAAGGCGGTGCTGAAGAACGGCGTCTATGGCGTGCTTGACTGGTACTACGCCGGCAAGACCGCACCGATGCTGTTCGAGCTCGGGCTGGAGGCTGGTCAGCAATGGTTGCTCGACTATCCCGAGCGCATCCAACAGCGGCGGCGACGCAGAAAGGCAGGTGCGTGATGTGGTGGGCTCTTGGATGGCTCTTCCTCAATGACGCTCAGGACAGGTTGGCCCGCACGCCAGCGCAACGGCGTGCGGCCAACGCCGGCTTCCTGAAATTCCTCGGCTGGTTCATGCTGCCGTTCGTCATCCTGTTGCTGATCGGACAGGTGGTGCACGGTCAGACGATCCAGCGCACCTATCAGGATTCGATGGGGCGCAACGTCGGTCGGTCGTCAACCGACACGCGCGGCAACACCACGTTCTATAACTCACTCGGCCAGAACACTGGCCGGGCGAGCACGCAGAACGGCACGACCACCGTCTACGACAACATGGGCCGGCAGACCGGCACGATAAGGAGCAACAGATGAAACAGACTCAATTCAACGATCTCGCCCGGCTGGCGGTCGAGCGATGTCGCGAGAGCGCGATGTCGGTCGCCCAACTGATGGACGAGGACAGGGAGCGCGCCGCGTTACTGATGTCGGTCGCAACCGACTTCATCGAAGGTGCCGTTCACCTCGTTGAGGGCTTGGACGAGGAGCACGAGATCACCGCCGACGAAGCGCTCGGTGCCGTGCTCGCCATGATCTTCAGGTCGATTGGCATCAAGAAGGTGATGGCCGCCCTCACCAACGCCAAGCTGATCAAGGAGATGCCCAAATGATATGGCGTCTCCTCGCATCAGTGCTGGCGATCTCGGACACTGGCGGCCTCGCCGTCACGTCCGAGTCCAGCAACTGGCCAACCGAAGTACAGTGCAATGAGATATTGCAGAAGTTCTACGTCGCGCCGGCACCGCAGGACATCAACGGCCATCGCGTCGTGATGAAAGTCTCCGGTGTCTGCGTCCCGGTCATCGACCCGCAGACCGCCACCAACTACACCGCCGCCGAACCTTGGGACGGTCCCTACTACGGGTCTCCGCTGTACAGGCGCGGCTCTTTGCCACCGTCGCAGCGGCTGGCACCATATTGATCTCTCACGTGGAGAGATATTTCACCGGGTTGCGCCAGCCAAGATCGGTTGGTAGGGTCCCGCGAAGTCTTTCCGGCGGCTGGGTTTGGGTTGCTCCTTTACCAGCCCGCTGGCTAAGCCGATGGGGCGGCAGCGATGCCGCCCCGTTGTGTTTCCGGCCCAGTCCCAAGCGTGGAGACCTTCGGGTCTGGCGCGGCGTGTGCGCCCTCGCTGTCAACAGTTGGGTGGGCGGGAACGGAGACCCGCCCCGGAAAGTCTCGTAGAAATTCCAGCGTGTGCAGCACCGCACACATCGCCAGCATCTGCCGCTCAGCCTGAGCCTTCGTCATCTTCTCGTTGTCGACCATGCGCACATAGACGCGCTTGCGCTGTTCGAGCTCGCGCTTCACTTCCGCGATCTGATCCGACAGCGACACGTTGTCGATCACGCTCATGGCTTCCTCATCAACAGTTGGAATGCATCCTGACCGTCCGGTGACTCCGCCCAGTCGTCGCTCTCTTCCTTGCTGGCATCGAAGTCGCCGTTGAGGTGACGCTGGCGCAACGCGATGATGTCGGCGCTGAAGCCACAGTGTTGTGCTCTGGCCGCTGCCAGCGCGAGATCGTCCGCCAGCGTGATGGAGGGCGTGTCGAGCGGTGACAGGAAGTCGTGATACCAGCCGGTCGCGGCGCGATCCGCCATGTCGTTGAGGCCGACCTTGCGCAGTTCATCGGCGAGCATGTCTTTGGTGTGCATTGAACCTCTCCCTGAATTCGTGCAGCACGCGCACGTGCATTGAATCGCCGTGCTGGATGACCAGCGTCCGCAACACCTCGAACAATTCCTGATCGGTCATCGTTTCAACCGGCATGTCTGGCGTGAACTCGAACGACTGATCTCTCATAAGAACCTCCACGCGACGTCCGAAGAATACCACGGTGCCGGCTCATCCTGCCGCTTCAAGATGATCATGCCATGACCGCGCCACACCTCATGCCACGGGTAGTCCTCCAGCGCAGGGTTGGTGTTGATGTCGTCCTCGCTGATCATCAGGTAATTCCGCCACACCCGACCGATGCCCTTTGGCGGCGGGTCCCCCACCCGCATGTTGCGCAGCATCTCCTCGTGCTTGTTCTCTGGCGGCGGCTTCCAAGCCGCAGGCCTATGGCTCACCTCGCGACGATATCTCTCCCGCAGCATTTCCTCTCTGGCATGATCACGCCGCCACTTCTCCTCCCGCTCTCTCTGTACGCGATACCACGCATCCGTTTCCTCGGCGTGTTCGCGCTCCCATTGCTCCGCCTCTTCCTTCACCTTTTGCTTCCACCTTGCACGCTCACGCACCTGCGCCTTGCTCAGGAATTCTCCGCCGTCAGGTATGTGGCTGTGCAACGGCACCGGGTCATAGACCCCGTCGCGACGGTCACCATCGGGATGCAGCGTAACCGCGCCGTGCATCACGATCTGGTGCCGCATCAGCGCAAGGTCCAAGTCACCGTCATCGAAATCACGATCAATGACGTTTGAATCAAAGCCAACCTCACTCTCGTGACGATGACGGTTATGGCGTCTCACATCTCCTTCTCCTCACGCCTGCGATACTCGATCTCGTCGTCGTGCTTGCAGTGCTGATCCCACAACGACACCCGGTCGATCACGCTCATGGCTCTAACCCGTAGCGCAAGGCTTTCCCGAACACCTCGAATATGCTGGCGCGAGTCCGCATCTCCTTCTGAGTATCGAAGTCGTTGGGGAAGCCGCCCACCGCATCAAGCCGAAGCCGCTTGGCTTCATCCTCCAACACATCAGCAACCTTGTCCCAGTCCATTATTCCTTCTCCTCCCGCCGCCGATACTCGATCTCGTCGTCGTGCTTGCAGTGCAAGTACGTCCCACACTGCGAACAGAACGCCATCGGATTCTCCCACTGGCAAAGGTCGCGCGGATCGATCACGCGCTCCTTGATCTCGATCATCTCCGGCTCACGCATCACTTCCCCCAGTCGATCTTCGGCAGTGTGATGGGTCGCTTGCTCTTGGGATGATGGATCACCGTCCTGCCGCTCATCGGTGGCCGGTCCTTGAACGCCACATAATTCTTCGGACTCTCGTTTGCCTTCCTGATCGCCCACGTCAGCGCGGCCATCCTTGGCGGCGACTTTTCGTACCTTCTCATGGGTCCACCACCCTCCATTCGATCCGCGTGCACTGGGCTCCGGAGCGCGAGACGATCTCGCGCGTATGAACCGCCAGCTTCTTGCGATACTTCGCTTCCATCTGTTGACGCTCGTGCTCGATATCGTCCGCATGAACATTTGGTGTGATCCACATCGACGCGTAGTCAAGAAGTTCTATCGTCTTGCTGTCCATAGTTTCTCGCCTTTGACTTTGCCCACGCGATGGCGCGGCTCTTGATCCACGATGCGGTGCTCGGCTTCGGTGCAAGCATCTGGATGTGCTTCATGTCGTTCGCCGGCCACGTGCCGATTCTCTCACGATACTTGTTCGCCGCCCAGCCCTCTTTGTAATTATGCTGGTACGCGTAGCCCTTGAGCTCGGCATAGAACATCGCCTTCTCGTTGTGCGTCAGGTACGCGCCATCACTCATCGGCCTCTTCGGTTTCGGCTTGAGCTCGCGGAGCTCGCCGGCCTCGGGCTCGATCTTGCTCACCCGCTGCGCGACGAACTTGCACGCCGGGCACTGCGCCATCTTCGGTGCCTTCAGGTAACCGCAGCCCGGGCACTCCTTCGGCAGCCGGATCGCACTGGTTCGGTTCTCGTGCGTCGGCGACTTGCCGTCGTGCAACCCGGTGTAGCTCGCATCGACGTCGGTGACGAAGCCAAGCCGCAGGTGGTTGTCACTGTGGTCGAGGATCAGGCAGTCGTCCTTGTTGGGCGCAATGCGCAGGCCACGCCCGACGATCTGGCAGAACAGCATATCGCTCTTGGTCGGTCGGCACATCGAGATGCAGCGCACATCCCAGTCGACGCCCGTCGTCAACGTCTCGACGTTGCACACCACCTCGTATTCCCCATTGTGAAATTTCCGCTTGACGCTCTCGCGGCCCTCGATCCATTGCCCGGTCTTTTTGCTGCGCTTGCTCTGGTCGCCGGTCAGGTGGTCCTGATAGCCACAGCGCACGCCGGCTGCGATGAACTGTGCTTGCACCTTCTTGGCGTGCGCGCGGTCGACGCAGTAGCACAGCGTCGGTCGGCCACGTCCCAGCTTCAGCCACGTCTCGACAATGTCGGCGACCAGTCGCTTCTCCGACATCAGGTCGGACAGTTCGCCCTCGTGGTAGTCACCGCCGACCGTGCGCACGTTCGACAGGTCGGGATGCGACGGCGCATAGACCTTGAACGGCGACAGGTTGCCGGCGTCGATCATGTCTTGGATCGTCGCCGCACGATGGAAGTGATCGAACCAAGCGCCGAGACCTTTCGTCCACGGCGTCGCGCTGAGACCAATGAACGGCACGTTGGCCCAGTCTGGCATGATCGACGGTGCCAGCCAGCGCTCATAGAACCTGAACCAGCGATGCGCCTCATCGAGGAGCACAACGTCGGCCTTCGGTATCGTTCGCTTCATCAGTGACTGGATCGAGCAAATCTGGATCGGTTGATTCCAGTCCGTCTGATGATGCGTCGCCTGAATGACACCGATGTCCCAGATGCCTTGCTTGGCAAACATCTCGATGGTCTGGTCGATCAGCGAGATCGCCGGCACCGTGAACAGGATGCGCTTGTCCTTGGCGCGCGCGTTGTTGACTACAGCACTGGCCAGCATCGTCTTGCCGTAACCTGTCGGCGCTTGCATCATGATCCGCCGCTTGCCTTGCCCTACCGCGTCACGCAGCGCCTGAAGCGCCACCTCTTGGTCATCACGCAGCGTCATGGCACTTCCTCATCCGCGTGAGAGTCAGCCCAGAACTTGTACGTCGAGAGGCTTAGACCATGAGCCGCCAGCACACCCTTGATCCGGTCCACCGACAGGCGACCGATGTTGTAGCAACGCAGCAAGTCCTTCTCGCTGAGCCCAACCAGATCGCGCACCGTCTCGATCTTGCTGGTGAAGTACTGGCCGTTATGGGTGACGTTGTAGCCCGCAGCCATTGTGCGCTTCGACTCGACGTCGACGTTGTGATTGTGAAACATATTGCGGATGCGTGTTGTGCTGCCGCCGAAGTCAACGTCCTCGATCCTGCGATCCAGAAAGTCGACGTTCTCCACGCTCTCGTGCTCACGCACAATGCCGGCAAGCAACCTCACGACCTCTTCGAGCCGGTCTATCGCGACCAACAGCGTGTCCGTGTGGCGGCGATCATCCCGCAGCATCGGACATCTCCACCCTGATCCGCGTCTCTGCGCGCCCCACCTGTTCGGGAATCGCCCCGACCATGCCCAACAGCCCAGAGTCCCTGATCCACGCCACAGCGGTCTCGCAGCCAATCAGGTCGCCCTTCAAAGCGATGCCGATGGTGGTGATGTCCGCGTCCATCAGCTTGGCCCGCGCCGATGCCGCCCGGAGGGCTGCGAGGAGGAAAGTCTTGTGCTGATCTTCTTCGTCGTCTGGTTGGGGACCGTTCATTGTTGCTCCTTCTTCATGTCCTTCAGCACCGCAAGTGCTATGTCAGCCTCACGCGCCGCTCTACTGTTCTCCGCATTCCATCTCGCCCAGTTGAATCCCTTCACCTTCGCTTTCTTCTTCACCGCTAAGCTTGGGTCTCTCTGTAAGTCGTATGCTGTTGGCTGATACGCTCTCCACTTCTTCACCTCATTGCTCTCCCTCTCTTGCTCGTCCTGTCATCGTGGTGAGCGAGGGCTCAAGAGGCCACACCCCCCAACCCCCCACGAATTCGGAATCCCGAATCCACGGACAGGGTTGGTGGACGGGCCTGACCTGTCATCGCGGAGCCGCGAAGGGACGGTCGGCCTGTCTGGCAAGAGTTTAACGACCTCCAGACGGGGCAAGCCCTACACTGGTCGCCGGAACGCTTGATGCTGGGGAGGGTTGATGATATGCGGGAACTTGTAGTAGTGTTCGCGCAGACATCCACGCCTTGCAGCAACAAGGTCGTCGGGTTTAGAGAGGCGTCGCCGGTTGGGACCAGCGACGCCTTTCGCTTGAGTCGCACCCTGCGACTCCATGTGAACTGTCGTCAAGTGGACTCTTTCACCGGAGCGTCACGAAGAAATACTGGGCACGTCGTGACAGAACCGGTTGACCATCATCCATGGTGACTCGTTGATGACACCACGAGATATTGTGGTGCCGGCAAATATCTCTCCACGTGGGCGATGGAATAGGTCAGTAGGTCTGAGGCTTCAGCTTCTCGAAGCAACTATCGAGCGCAAGCGTCACGTGCTTCTTCAGCTTCTCGTACAGGACGCGCTCGCGCATTTCCTCGCCGACCTCCCGCAGATGCTTCCAAAGTTCATGGTCCTCGGTCACCGTGGCGTGGCGACCGACGCGGATGTTCTGGCTGTTCGCAGGGTTATCTTCCCAATAGCCCCACGTCCCGTAGATGATCATCCGGCTATGCTTGCCCTGTCTCACCTTGAACTTGACGTCGAAGGAGTAGGGCGCGCCGCTGGAATCATCCCAGCCCGACCAACCTTCGGCGATGATCGGCCATTCCGATTCCTTGATCTGGATCGGCGCACGTCCGGTCAGCGTGATGGTGCGGAGTTTCTCGACAGGTGCCGCTGCGGGAGGAGTCGGCATAGGTGTGACGTTGTCTAGCATGATGGTTCTCCTGTGGTGCCACCTTGGCCCGGTGGCGGGGGTTCATCATCGTAAACCTATTTCAATTTCCGAAACAAGGGCGTCGTCTTGAACGCCATCTGCGGATTGAGCCAGCACTGGGTGTAGTCCCAGAGCGCGGCGGCGTCGGCCTCGTCCTCGGTCTCGACCTGCCAGCCAAAGTCGCGGCACCGCTCCAGCGTCAGCGG
>Ga0209593_10000024_pt1 | contig 86885 bp, 111 predicted proteins | sample PPLLaktember2015_3_FD_187260 | JGI IMG/M metagenome (GOLD analysis project Ga0209593, IMG submission 187260) | Freshwater sediment microbial communities from Prairie Pothole Lake near Jamestown, North Dakota, USA - PPLs Lake P7 Core (6) Depth... | ecosystem: Environmental > Aquatic >...
CCCTCTAAAAATTAACTAACATCCATTAGCAATTCTTCTTTCTGTTTATCAAATTTAGGATTGCCAACTAATATAGTCTTTTTTTCTGACTCTTGCAACTTTTCAGTAGATTCTTTAACACTAGTAGATGGTTGAGTAACAAACTCTTTAAATCCTTCTATGTCTTGTTTACTTCCTAATATATGAATTTGTTCTGGTTCAAATACCACATATTCAGAATTATAAATATCATTAAATTCTTTATTTCTATTTAAATCTGAAAATCCGTAAACAGTATCATAATTAGAATTTTTAAAAACTTTTCCTATATCTCCGTAATTTTGACCTCTTGTAATATTAACTTCTTTTATACTTTTAGAATTTAATAAACTGGGTATTATATTTTTACCATAATTTTCAGCAGCTTTTTTAAACACACTAAAATATAATCCTTGTCCTTTATTTCTTTTACCTTCTTTAGTAAAATCAAATTTATCAAATTCAGCATCAGTACCATGATAAACAATATCTTTTACTTGACTATCAGGAAATATAGTATCTAAGTATTGAGAGTATTGTTCAATTGTTCCTAATTTAGCTAATTCTGGATTAGATTCAAATAGTTCTGATACACCTTCTTTAACACTAGTAGATGTTTGAGTTTCACCTTTTTCTTCTTTAGTCATAAAATCAGATAAATATTTATTAGTAGTAATTATTTTATTAGGATCAACTTTTGAAATAACTTTATTAATTTGATCTTTCCAATTTTTAGTGTCATATTTAGCTCCTCTTTCTTGTATTCTTCTTTCAAACTCAGCATCTGTAAGATTTATAACTTTGTCAAAAGAGTCTAAATTATTTTTTAATAATTCAGTATTAGATGTAAATAATATTTTATTTTCAGAAATAGCTTTTTGTTTTGCAACATCAAACAGTTCCTGCATTATGGTATTATACTCTTTATTCCATACTTGAGATCCACCATCTTTAACTTGATAAGGAGTTACTTTATAAGTTTCAGCTATTTTATTTACTTTATTGTTTATCTCTGTAGAATAGTCGTCATCTAGTGATATAAATCTATTATCACCATCTTTCTTTAAAAAACTTTTTCCAATAGTAGGATGTCCAAATACTATTTTATCTGATTTTTTTAATTGATCATTTCCACCTTCTTCTTTAGTCATAAAACTTTCTCCTTTTTTAAGAGCTTCTTCTATAGCATCTAAAGACTGAGCACTTTTAGGAGCATTTGTTGCTTTACCAATTTTTGTAACTGCAGGTCCAAAATCTTCTTTCTGTGCAGCTTTTTCTGCTCTACTAGCTTTTATATTTTTAATTATATGCCAGCTAGCAATAGCTTCATTATAAGACTGTTTACTAAATGGACTAACTGTATCATAACCAAAAAATTCAACTTCATTGTATTCTGCAGTTAATGCCCACTTCTCTGTATATGTTCCTATATCTGTTTTAAATAATTTAGATACTTTACCTATTTTAATTACAATGAATTCAGGGAATTTAAAATGCTTTCTAGTTCCAAAACTTTTTGCATCAAAACTTGTCCAGAAACTATCACTGCCAAATGCTTGTTTTTTATCTCCTTCTCTAAATGATTCATTTGTATTATTTAAAAATTTAAATATTTCCTCAGCTTCAACAGAATTGTTTTTATCTGGATGGAATTTAAATGACAATGTTCTATATGCTCTTTTAGCATCTTTAATTGTACTGATTGAGTTAAAAACATTTGTTATAAATTCTTTAGCTTCATTAACATCTTTTGTTTCAAAAAGTTTAATGTCATCAAGTATTTTAATTAAGCTTTCTTCATCTTCAATTTTAACTTCAGCTTTTTCTTCAACTTTAATTTCTTTTACTTTTTCAGCTTTAGTAGGTTCTTCTCCAGGCATCATGTCCTTAGATTCAAACCTCATTTCATTCATGTGTTTAACTTTATCAAAACTTTCATTTCCATTTTCATTATTAACACTGAATGTAACTTTACCATTTTCAAGAGTTACTGCACCATATTCTTTTGAATCTTTTTCAACAAATGCTTTAATTCCAAAAGCTTCTTGAGGCATCTTTCTTGTAAATCTCTTTTGAGTTGGTAAATAAGAGTTTAATATTTTTCTAAACTCTTCTGATTCAGAATTAAAACCATTTTCATCAGTCTTGTTTATTAAATTACTTAATACATTGTCAAGACCTACAGAAACATTCTCAAACATGAATGGAGATATGTATTTAACAAAACTATCATTCTTAAACTCAAGGTTGTCTTTAGTTATTAGATATTGAAAACAATTAACAGCAAAATCTCTTGTCTCTTCATTCATGTAAAGATCTTGAAATGAATTTACAATATCATTAATAGATTCTGCAGATAGCTTTATAAAAGACTTACCTGAAACTCTATCAAATTCTATTTTGCCATCAACTTCAATTCCTTCTTCATTAAATTTAATCTCTGGTCTTAACCATTTAACAAATGCATTATTACTAATTCTTGGATTAGTAGAATTTTGCATTTCAATTAATTGTTTAGCAAGAGTTTTTTCTTTAAATTCAGAGAATAACAAGCTATCATTTGAAGGATTGAAATCTGGATTACCTCTTTTTTTTTCTTTCATCCATTTAACATATGCTCTAGTTGTAACAAACCCTAAGAATGTTCTTTTAATCTCTCTTATTTCATCATTCTTTAATCCAGGTCTTAAGTTAGCCATTAGTGTTTTTAATGCTGCTTTAAATGGCTTTGTTTCAGAAACAAAAATAGCTTCTGAATGGTCTAATATTAATAAAGCTTTCTTAATATTTTCCATTAACAACTTATCTTCTAATATTGCACCATGTAAAATAAATGCAGGATTTTTTTCATTGATTTGCTCAAGTCCAAACATGCCAGATAGCATTAATCCATCTAAAGAATCTTTTATAGATTTCTCTGCATCAGTAAATGATGTTGGTAATCCTTTTGTTAATTTTATAAGGTTATTTAAATATTGAAATGATTTAGCTTCTTCTTCAATTTGAAGAAACTTAACAAATGCCATAATATTTACATCTCTATTATTATCATTAACACCATTCTGAATAAGATCTTTAATATTTTCTGTATTTACATCAGAGTATTTATACATCTTAATAAGTCTGTTTAAATTAACTTTTTCTTCTGTACCAACTATCTCTTGAAGAATTGCTTGCATCTTAATATCTCTAGAGCCTTTTTCTTCAGCTTGTGTCTTAATACCATACTTGTTCTCTTTTAACATCTGAGCATAAGCCTGAATACTTGGAGCATTTATAATTACTGCTGCATCTTCTTCAGAAACTCCTAATGACAACATATAATTAAATGGACTTAATATCTCTAAAGATAATCCAATTTTACCAGCAATAGGATCTTTAGCATTATCTGTCATTATAGATAATACACTTGAAAGAACGTCTGCAATTCTCTTTTTTGATTTATTTATATAAGAGAATTTTTGAAGTTCTTGTCCATTAACTGATAAGAATCTTCCAATTCTTCCTATGTCATTTTTAGCTAAGAATGCAAATGCTTGAATAGCATTAGCTGATGGACCAATACCTGCCTTACCTGCAGAGTTTTGAACAAAAGATTTAATCATACCAAGTAATGAGCTTGATGATTGTTCAATTTCATTGTAAGTACCTTTTAATGTCTGTATAACTTTTGCTACATTTTCTAATGATTCTGAAGAAACAGATGTTAATTGAATATCTTCCAATCCTTTATTTGTAAGCATTATTAATTGCTGATCTAATATATCATTATTAAGAGCATCATTATTAAGGCCAGAAGTTAATGCATATTCATTTTTATTAGATGGTAGTCCAAAGAACTTCATTGTCTCAATTGTAATATCATTATCAATCTTTCTAAGCGCTTTCTTTTGCTCTTCAGTTTTATTCTTTGTAGCTTTTAATGTTGAGTAAACAAGACTATTAATCTTTCTGTCAATTAATTCAGCTTTAAACAATTTATTTTTCTCTAAATAGCTTTTGTAACTAGACCACTTATCATCTAATGTTGTTTCTGTTCCTGCTTTAATAGCTTTACCATCTTTCATCCAAAAACTTGGTTGTTGTATAAATAAACTATCAATATCAAAATCCGCTCCAGATAACAATACTAATTCAGCAGGAAATATTCCAGATCCTTCAGCATAATTTGGCATTACATCTACAACTCTTAAAGATGTCATAAATGACTTATCTTGTGTTGGAATTCTATATCCTAACATTGTTGCAACATCAACTGGGATTTCATCACCAATCTTTAAACCAAACTTAGAGAATACTTTTTCTGATAATATACATTCAGAATACACTTGTCCTGTCACAGGATCTTTAACATTATGAAGAAGTTTTCTAACTTTATTTCCATCATAAGCACCTCTGTTAGCTTTAACAGTTTTGTTCATTATTACTTTATTGTTTTTATCAACAACAACAAATGTATGAGCATCAGATACTAATGACACTTTAGTTCCAGGAACTTTCTGTGATAATACACCACTACCAAAATGAGCTAAAAATAATTGTTCAGCTTTATCAATTGCTGGCAATAAATTCCAGTTCAATTCAAATATTTGTAATAATTGCTCATCAGCTCCAGAAGCTTCTAATGCTTTTAGGAATTTTACTTTTAACTTGCTTGTATCAATAGCTTCAGAATCTCCAGCCTCTCTAACTTTACCACTTATATTTTTGATATAAGATTGAGCCATTTTAAAGCTGTTATCTCTAGTCTTAGCCATATTTGATCTGTAGCTAAGTCTTATATCTCTTAATGTTTGAACAGATCCATCTGGCAATGTAACTTCAAATAAATCATTTTGTTCACTATCAATTAATTGCATTAATTGAGTTCCAGATGTAATAACATTTTTACCTGTAGGAGTTTCAACTTGCAATCTTTTGTATCTATTAGGTATTTTTATCATAGACTTAGACAAGTCTAAATCTTTTGATAATGAATCTTGAGGAGTTAATGTATAACCTTTTGATGCAGATTCTGCAACAACTTGATCAATACCATTAATGTCCATTTGATTAAGAATCTTATGCAATTGTTCTTTACCTTTTATTGGAGAATAAAGTGCAACAAGTTTCTTATTTATTTTTATTAAATCTTCTCTAGAAAAATCTTCATTAAGTTCTGCTTTTTCAAGCTCATCCATTAATTTATCATATTCAGCTTGATTATCAACATGACTAACCTCATGTCTATGAATAATAGATTCAGATGTTTTAATATAAAACTCTCTTCCAAATGTTACAGTTTTCCAAGGATTTAAACTAACTTGAGCACTTTCTAAAGCTTCTTGTTCTTTAGCATTAATTTCAATACCTCTTCTAACTTTATTAAGAATTGCTCTTATTTCATTAGTTCTTCTGCCAAGTCTTTTAGCCATAAATATAATATGGTTAATACTAGACAATGACTGAGCATCATTAGAGTTTATTTTAGATGTTCCATCTTTTTTATCTGTTCTAACAAGCTGACCATTTACTGGCAACTTTTCAACATAAACATTTATATCTTTAATAAAAGCAATTACATGTTCACCTTTCCCTAAGTCAGAACCAGAACCCATAGCTCCTTTATGTCTCTTAACAATATCAATTGCTAATTCTTGTTTTGGAGCCTCAACTTCAATTGCTGTAGCATCATCTTGTTTTGCTTCAGCTAATTTACCATTAACAAATGTGTATTTCATTAATGATCCATCACTGTATTTTTTAACTCCTTTATCATCTCTTGACAATGCATAATCACCATCAAATAATTGATTTAATGAAAATGAATTAACATAATCATTAATATACATTTCTTTTAATTGTTGATCAAGTTCTTCTTTTGAAAGAGCTGCATCTTTATCTAATAAATGAGTTGGCAATGCATAGTTTGATTCTAATTTTCCATCTTTTAAACTTATCAATTTATTATTAGCAAGCATTTTTTTAAATGCAACTATTTGACTTGTTAATGATTTCTTTAATGCTTCTTTTATTTCTGCTTTTAATTCTTCAGATATTTCTTTACCTTTTCTTGCAGACTCAGTTATTTCATTGTATTTTTCTGGACCAACAACACTTAACATGTTTGAGAACTCTGTAAATCTAAATGCTCTGCCTGTTTTAGAATCATTATATCCCTTAACATTGCCAAGTCCAGATTTACTTTCTCTAGCTATTCTATTGTATTCTCCTTCAAAGAATGAATATACAGTGTCAACACCTTGAGTATTAACTTCACCATCTTCACCTATAAAGTTTCTAATCTTCATAGTTGATGTATATGCAGTGTTTGAAGCCTCATTCTGTCTGAACAAAGTTTCAACCATACCCTTAGTTTGTGAAAACCAAAATCCAAGATGTTGTAATAAATACTCTCTTTCAGAAAAATCTCCAAACACTTTACCTTCATTAGTTGATCTTGTGTGATCTCTAATACCATCAATTAAATTAATAACTAAGCCATTTAAAGTTGAATCATCTTTAAATAATATATTATCCTTTAGAATTTCATATTTATTCTTTAAAAATTCTCTATATGATGGATTGTTTTTAATTTTAAGTGCCTCATCTAATACATAACTTGGCTTAATAATATCATGCCTTGTATTGTTATCTGATCCCTTAAAGTTACTTGCAGCTAATGACTCATCAAACATACCATTTGCTACAGCATATTTAGATATTGTAGCTCTAATACCAAATCCTTGTTTATCATAAGGATCTTTGTTATTAGACACTAAATTTAAAAATGTCATACCAGAAGAATCTGCTTTTAAGAATGATATATCTAATGGCTCTCTATCACCAAACATGTCCATGTCATTCTTTTGACTTTCAGATATTTTTGTTTTTGATTTTAATAATGAATATCTTAAATATCCAGATGAAAAATCAAATCCAAGCATTCTAAATGCATCCTGAACTTTTACTATTTGAGCATCAAGTTGTTCATCAGATATTAAAACATCTTTGTTTTCATTAAACTCATCTATTACATTATTAACTCTTTCAGTCCAGAATGCTCTATCTGTTTGATTATTATTTCTTATGTTAATAAGACTGTTTGCCCATTTTTGTAATGATATTTTTTCAGCAGTATTTATATTTGCATTGTAAGTTTTAACTTTATTTGATGTTAACAAACCTGTTGAGAAATCATACCTAGGCATAAACTCAGTGTGCAAGAATGTAACTTTAGCATTTTTAAATGCTGTTATAAACATTCTTAAGTCATTGTTATTTCTCATCTTAGATACCATAACACCTTGACTATCATAACTAACTTGTGCATTAGACATAATCATATCTAAAACAGCTTTAGCCTGAGCATTATCTTTAGCATAAACAATAAACTTTTCAATCATCTTGTCCTCATCTGTATTTGCTAATACATGTCCAATACCATTATATATGGTTGGTCCATCAACAGACACCATAACCTTTTGATTTGTAAGTTCATCTATAGCTTCATACATTGCAAATGTAATCCATTCTCTCATTAATTTACTTGATGATTCTTCTAATGATATAGTCCAAGATTCTTGAGAACCAAATCCAGTTTCTCCACCTTTTTCATCATCATTGTATTTTGAATCTTCTTCACTTACATCATCTTTTTCAATTTTAAACATGTCAAGTTTCTTATTAACTTGTTCAGTTAATAAACCTTTTGCAACTTCATTTCTAAGTGTGAATAATTCATCGTCAATTGATTTTTCCAGTTTTATAGCTAAAGCTTTGTCTTCTAATGAATCTATATAATCATAACCAGAAGTTTCAAGTGCCTCAATTCTTTCTTCTATTAAATCTTCTAACACTTCATCTCTTTCAGGCTTTTCACCTTTACCATTCCAATTTGATAGAATGTATTTTGTTCTTGCAGCAAATGTATTAATCATCTTCTTAGACTTTGTAGAGTCTATAAAAGAATTTTCTCCTGCCATAAGATTTTTATATGCAGTTTCACTTACAAGAGTTTGCTTATTTGCAACAGCTTTAGTTGAACTAAATGCTCCTCTATCTATTTTTCCAAAGAAGGCATCTAATTTGTCATTCCCAGTAATGTAATTGAATAGTCTAGTTAGTCTCTTAAACAACTGAATAAGTCCAACCTTGGTTGTTTTTGATGCCTCTTTAGCATTCTTTTTCCAAGCCATAAATCTATCAGCCATATGCTCTTCTAATAGTAAAGCATATATTTGATTTTGAGACAATTCAGCATAATCCATATTGGATGCTCTTAACTCATCCATTGCTTTGTTTATGTTTTCAGCTGTCTTGTATTTTGCAATTACTTCTTTTTCAGCAATTCTTAAATACATGTCAACTTCTTTATCAGATATTGCATATCTAAACACAGCATGAAATGCCTCATGATATCCAGTACCAGAAGCAGATTGATTCCAAAGATAAATTACATTCTTTTTAAATGCACCCCATACAGTTCTGTTTTTAATTGTGCTTCTAATTATTCTTCTTAAATCTTTCTTAGTTTCTATTCTGATTCCTTCTGGAATCATTTCTTCTATTTCTTCTATTTCTTCTTTACTAATTAATTCATCAGCTATTCCATCAGACATTCTAGCTGCACCTGCATCATCAAGTTTAGGAGCTTGTGGTTTAGCATTTATTTGCTCAGCCTTTTTCCTTGCTCTTTCTTCTGCTTTTGTTTCAGTTTTTATTTCAGCAGCAACTGATTCAGATTGTTTAGCTTTAGCAGATGTTTTACCACCTTCTAAAGCAGCTAGTTCTGCGTCATATTTAGCATTAAGAGTATCTAATAATTCTTTTTCTGAATTAGCTAAAATTTGTTCTTTTTCTCCATTTTTATTTATATAAGTGCCATACCATTCTCCAGTCTTAATCCATTCATCTGAACCAGAAGGAGACATGCTATTTTCTGAATAACCATCATAATTATTTTCATCAGCAACTTCATCAGAAACAGTGGTTAAACTTCTTCTATTTTCTATTTCTTTCCCTTCTGGCGTTTGTTTTAATTTTTCTATATCAGCTTTAATATCTGTAGTAGGTGAAGAAGGTGTAGAAACAGGAGTTGCAGTAATAGGGGCCTCAACAAAATTACCATTTTCATCAAACATTCCAATGTCATTTGATTTAGCTGGTGTCACTGTAACTGTATCAACAGTTTTAATTGCTGCTGCAGTTTGATTCAATGTTATTTTAACATCTTGCTTGTCAATAACTTTTGGATCTGTATATGTTTGGAAACTTGTTCCTGGATCACCTTTAAAAGATTTTGAAATTGACTGTCTAAAAGATTTAACATCTAATGTTACAGACACTTTCTTTTTATTTAATTTAGATGTCAATTCAGCTAGCAATGCATCAGAAGTTGTAATTGTTTTCATATCTGAATTTTTGATATGAACTTCACCATCAACCTTAACTACTTTTTTACCTCCAGGTGTTTTTTCAACATGAGAAACAATTGCTCTTAAATCTCCATTAGGAGCTATACCAATTTTAACACTGATAGCTCCTTTACCCATGCTCTTGATGCTTTCTTTTGATACAGATATAAATAAACCATCAGATATTTCCTTGTTTAATTTATCAACTTCATCTTGAGTAACTTCTTTATTTACTACTTTATCTGAAATAGATCTTAACTTGTTAAATATTTCATTAACACTTTCTTGTCCAATTTCAATTGGTGAAACTGGAATAAACATTCTTTTACCAGACTTGTTTTTGAATGCAAGTATATATCTTCCAAGGCTTTTAAATTCTTGAGGCAATACAGCATCTTCAGATGATTCTTTAATACCTGCACTAGAAATCATTACAGGTTCAGCACCAGCTTCTTGAGCTTCTGCAGTTTGCTGATCAAATATTACATATGATCCATTTGTTTTTACAATGTCATTTAAGCTTGCAAGACTTACTGCTTTTTCAGACACTGCAACTCTTCCATTGCTTATATTAATACCAATACCAAGAGCTTTAACTGCTTTGTTATCTAATGCTGTTCCAGCTTTAATGCTGTTAATTATTTGATACATAACAGATTTAGGATCTAAATTATTAGGGAAATACCCTAATACATTGTCACCTATTTTAATTCTAACTGATTTACTAACAACTCCTTTGTTATCAGTATAATCAACAGCATCAATATAAATAATATCATTTATATCTTCTCCTTTTGCTTCTGATCTATCAATTATTTCTTGAACTTGATCAGAAGACAATAGCTCACCTTTAGTTAAACCAGATATTCTTTCTCTTTCAACATTGCTTTTAGATCCTGTTTTTGTATCAGGATACATATATATTTCTTCTGAAACATCTTTTGTTATAACTCCCTGTGGAACTTCAGTAACAACTTCAACTGCATTAATAACAGCTTTAGGTGCTTCAATTATTTTCATTTTAAAATCAGTTGATTCACCTCTAAGTGCATCATCTTCTTCTTTTGAAATTAAATCTTTTTTACCAGAAGTGTCATCAGCTCTATAGTATACACTATGAACTGGAGTTTCATTATCATCAAAACTTATGTTATGATTAACATCTGTAACAGTTACTTCTTGCTCTTTACCATTATGAGTTACAATAACTCTATCCCCAACTTTTACTGAATTCTTATCTACTTTTTTCTTTTCAGAAGTTGATGCTGCAGCTTCAGCATTCATTTGTGCATTCATTTCTGATTCAGAATCAAACTGTGCAGCTGCTTCTTCTCTTTTTTTTGTTTCTTCAGTTTGTTTTATAGCATTATCTTTTTCAACTTTTTCTTTAACTTGTTTATCATACCAAGCCTTTAATGTTTTATTATCTTTAATCTTTAGCAATTCATTATATTTTGCTGTTATTTCTGATAAGTTAACATTGTTGATTAAATATTCTTTATTTTTATTTGATTGGTCAACAGAAGATTCTGGCAAGTCTTTTTCTGACATACCATTTAATGAAAGTATTTCTTCTTTTCTTTTATTTAATTCAGCAAGTTTTGCTCTTGCAATTTTTAATCTTGATTCTAAATTATATGTTTTACTAAGTTTATTATCATCAACTGTATTTTCAATTGCATTTACAATTTTCTCTTGATGGCTAATTAAATTACTAATATTTTCTACTGTTTCAACAACTCCTAATTGCTTAGAGTTTCTTTCTATAGCCATTGTTGAATAGAACAATTCTGATTTTGCTTTAGCAAGCATAACCTTTTGTTCTGGAGATGTAAACATTCCTAAGAATCCATTAGGATCTATGTTTTCTAAATGATCCTCTACTTCTTTATATTTATTGTAAGCATTAATTATATTGTTAACCTCTTCTCCTGCTTGTTCATCAGACATTAAAGGCTGTCCTTTTTCATCTTTATTATCTTTTAAATTTCTAACTCCTTCTAAAAGAAAATTAACTGTACCATTTTCAAAATGCTTTTTATATAATTCATCCTTTAATTTAAAAATCTTTTCATCAACATTTGCTATTCCACCAGTTTTTAAATCTTTAGATGTTTGTACATATGTATTTATGTCTTTAGCTATTCTAACGCTTGCTCCAATTCCTGAACCTATCATGCCAAGTAATCCACCTGCTTCAGCAGCAGCTTGAAATTCTTCATTTTCAGAATATCTTCCACCCATATTTGATTCACCACTTCCCATATAAGGAAGAGAATAGTTAATAGACTTAAATGTATCTTCTGAATCAGTTAATAGATTTTGCATAAAACCTTTATCTTCATATTGATTAAGATTTAATGCTTTATCAAATTGTCTTTGACCAGCTGCATATTGCAATCCTTCTTCAAGCTTTTCTCCTGTTCCACCTAAATATGCAAACCCTGCAGTTTTACCAAGTCTTGAATATTTGTTGTATCCTCCAAGTCTTTCTGCTCCTTTAAAAAATGAACTACCTTTAAACAATGAACTACCAATCATCATTTCAATTCCATCCATTGCAAGAAGTGACATGTTCTCTTTTTCAAGATCATCAATACCTTTCATTGATTGAATTCTGATTTGTCTTAAATCATATTCTGAAGGTTGAGGTCCATTAGGATCACCTGTTGGGTTGTATTTTTCAAACCAATTTTGTGTTAATTTATTTTTTGCATTTTCAACATTATCTCCTTTTTCAGACATTGTTTCACCATGTCTTGCGCTCCACAATAATGCAATTTGAGTTGCTGCTGTAAGAGCTGCTGTAACTGGAACGGTTATTTCTGCTGCAGGACCTCCCATTAAACCTTCTGCTGCACCAGTAACTGCAGCTGCGGCTATTTTATCTATTGCTTTTTTACCAAATGTAGCAACTAATTGTTGTGCTGCCATTGCACCCATTGATCCAACTCCAGAAGAAAATGTATAAGACATAGCTTCTCCAATACCAGCTTTAGCACCTTTAGAATTAACTAAAGCCTCATTTAATCTATATGCCTTAGAAACATATTCACTTTCAATTTCTTGAGCATTTGTTTCAACTCCTTCTTTTGCATCATCTCTTTCTTTTTCTGCAGCAGCATTTTCTTCATCTATTTTAGATGTTATTTCATTAAGTTTAGCATCATCTATTTTACCAAGTCTTCTTGCTTTTATCCAATCTTCTCTTAAGTTTTCATTGTTATCAATAATAAGTTGATTGTCATTTACTTTGCTTTGGTATGAAGATTTTTGTGTGCTATCCCATGCAGTTTTTAAGCTGTTTAACATACTTTCACTATGAGCTTGAGTTAAGTCCTCATTCTTTAGTGTATTCTCTTCTGATAAATTAACAGACTGATCAGGCTTAACAAACCCAGAAAACTCTTGTCTACCAATACCTTGAGATACAGGCTCTCCTAGAATATCATTAAGCATTCTGTCAGTTTTTGACACAATATCTTCAGATGCTTCTGGAGTTGGAGTTTCTTTATTATTTTCTTGATTGTTATTATTACGTATCTGATCTAGTATGTTATTTAGCATATTATTTTAATTCCTTTAATTTATTATTAAATGTGTTTAAGTAATCTTTAATTGGAACATTCTTTGGAACCTTCTTCTCTCTTGATTGTATTGAATCATTAACAGCTTGTTGAGCTTTATCATAATCTGGTTTACCAGTTAAAGCTTTTGAATCATTCAAGCTCTTTAAATAAACATCAGCATCTCCTGCTCCTAAATAATGTGTTAACATCATTAATGTTTCATCTGGAACATTAAGATTGTATTTAGATTTATATTGAGCTACATTAGCTTTATATTGTTGTCCTAAATAATTTTGATATTTTTCTTGAGCTGATGGATTATTTAAATAATCTTCTCTAGTTTTAACTCCAGTTATTTCTTCTATTTTAGATATTTTTTGATTTTTATTGGGCTCACCATGTATGCTCCATATATGCTGGTATTTACCTGTTGCAGTACTTCCAGGATTATCTTCAGGCTTATAATTATTTCCAGATTCAGTACCTCCAACTACATTGTTAAACCTATCTATTGTTACATCCCCAGAGGATTGCTGTTGTCCTGCTGGGTTGACTGCTTTCCCATGCTTGACCCTCCTGCTTCTCCTCCTTGAGAACCACTTGGATACATTACATTATAAGCATCTGGATCTGTAAGCCTTAGTTTAATTTGAAACAACACTTTTGCTTTATCAGCCTTGCTCATTTTTTTATCTTCTAACACTTGAACTTTTGCCAAGTTTAATGCTGTTTGTTCTTTCTGACTTGGAGCAGCTATTTTTTGACCTGTTTGAGGGTCTACATATTTTCCAGACATTATATCATTATAATCTTTATCAAAATTTGTTATTGTTTGATCAGGATTAGCTTCAAATTGTTTTTGGAATTTGTTTGCTTTTTTCTCTAGCTTATATAAATACAATTGGCTATTAACTTCTTGCGTTTGCTGAGGAACAACTCCTGCAACCCATTGATGATATCCACCAGCCATATTAGATGTTACATTTCTTACTGCATTTTCTGTATTTTGACCCATTACTGGAGTTGTAATATGAAATACATAACCTTCAACTGCAACATCTTCTCCTTGTGCATTTGTTTTATGCAATGTGTGTGGATGTATTAAACCTTGCTTTTCAAGTTCTTCAAATCCACCTCCAGGTAAAATATCATTATCTGGAGAAATGGTTCTCATTTGCTCTGTAGATGCAAATACATCTCCACTAAGTAATGAGTTTCCAATATCATCTCCAGTAAAATTCTTTCCAGCTGCTGGCATAAAAGTAATTTCTCCTTTTATGTTATTTAACATTGAATTCATTAATGATATTGATTCAGCGTCACCAATTTTATCTATTTTTGCATTTATATCTTTATCATCTAAATCAACATCAGCTTTTGCTGCATCTTTTTTCAATTGAATATATCTTGGATCTTTTTCATTTATACTTGCAAATTTGTTTTTATAGTATTCAGTTTTTTCAAATTCTTTTTCATCCATAACTCTTTCTTTGCCTGTTCTTGAATCATACTCAACATACTGAGCCTCCATTTGCATAAGCCCTGAATTTCTTCCAGGTCTTTTTGAGTATATTTTTTCAGAATAATTAGGTCCAGATCCAGTAATATATTTTGCATCTAAATTATTTCTTGCTTCAGCCTGAGACTCTGGTAAAACTTTTAATAATTCTGCGTTTTCTTTTTTAATTTGAATCTCTTTTGCTTTTAAAGGGATTGTTCTTCCAATTAATGCATTTTCTTCAGCTTGTTCAGGAGTGTTTCCAGCATTGCCAACATTTAAATAAAAATCTCTTCCAGTTGCATTTACAGTTACATGACCACTTTTATCTGATGTTCCACCAATAATTGCAGCAGCTTGATCTCCATTTACCATTGCTCCTCCAGTTTCATGAGCTTCTCTAACAATGTTTAAAGTTGGATTATCTACAGGACCAGCCTCTTTCTTTGTTCTACCACCACCTCCACCACCAGTAGAGTCATCTTTAGGAACTTTAGTTGTGTATAAAAGTTTTTGTGTCTCAGTTTCTTCTCTTTTTGTTTTTAAATAATTGTCAACAAATATATCTAATGGATCATTATTATCATCCCACTGAGAACCTTTTTCAATAACATTACCATTTTCATCTAAAATGTCTTTACCAAATATTTGCTTATGCCTAAGCTTATTATAACCAAATGGATCAAGAGCTCTAAAGCTTGCATCATTCATTAATGGCTGTGCAATTTTCCTAAGCTCATCTCTTGTTACATTTCTTACAATTTTAGTTCCATTTTGTATATAACTTATTGATCCATCTGGATTAAACTGTTTTTCAAGTGATCCATCTGGATTAATTTGCTGTTCAATTACATCTTGTATTTGATCATAATAAGGCTTAAATATTTTTTGTGTATCAGGAGGAGCCATTGCAGCATAATGATCAGCTGTAAATGGTTTATCAGTAACTTGATTATATTCTCCTTTATCATAATCAAAATAATCTTGAGCAACTTGTCTGTCTTTATCTGCAGTTATAATTGCATCTGCACCAGCACTTAATGTTTTATCAGTTAATATACCTTGATAATATGGATTTGCTTCTAATTGATTTTTATATGCTTTAATTTTATTTTTAACTTGACCATAATCTTTTGTCTCAACAGCTTCATCAACAACACTTTTTAGGAAATTGTTTTTCTCATTCTCTAGTCCTTGAGCAACAGTTTTTGTACTATTTCCACCAGTTATTACTGGAGCATCAGCAACTGCTGCCATAGCATCATCATATTTCTTTTGCTGTTCTTTGTAGCCAAGTTCTATTTCTTTTAAAGGAAGAGGCACATATGAGCTTACCCAAGGTTGTTGATCATATGTTTTGTCAAATCTATTTGCCATAATTATTTCTTAGTTTTACTATTTTTTTTCTTATCTTCTTTATATTTAGCATATGCTTGTGGATATTCTCTTTCCATAAAATCTATATAGTCTTGATCATATCTAGTTTGCTTAGAATCTCTATTAACATTTGCAAGACTTGTTCCAATGTCTCCAATGTATTTAGTATTTAGATTTCTATAGTTTGCTAAATCTGCATCACGTTTATCAATTGATTTGTTTGCATAATCTGCAGCAGTTTCAGCATTTCTATTCATTATCTGAGCATTTGCATTATCATATCTTTCTTGTACTTGAGCTTTTGCTAAAGCATTTCTTGCTGAAACAGAACTTAAGTTACCAAGTTGTTGACCAACATTTCCACCAGTCATATCTTTTAAAGCTTTTCTTGCAGCATTAGCTTCAATGTTTGCTTGTCTCATAGCTTCAGTACTATTCATTAATGATGCTTGTGGTGCAACATAGTTTTGCAATGCAGGTTTTTTATTTGAAATTAATCCTGCTATTGGTCCAGCTAATTGAGCTGCTGCTGCAGCGTAGTCTGCATAGTTAGAATAGTCTTTAGGGTCTGGAGGTGGTTGTTGACCTGCTCCTTTAGCTGCCATTCCTTGCTCAGTAACTTTTCTAACATCATTTTCATATTGCAATCTATCTGATTCTCTTGGTGTCATAAAAGGAGAAGGAGTTGAAGAAACTCTTGGATATATATTATTATATGAAGGAGTTTGTGCAACAGTTGTAGGTGCAGTTTGAGGCTGTTGTCCAGTTGCTGCTGATTCATTTGCTTGTCCTCTTCTATTCATGTCTTCCCAAGCTAATTGATTTTGCTCTTCTTTAGTTATGAATGGAGCATTAGTTTGATTTGGATTTGCAAATCCTGGCGCTCCAGAATATTCAGGTTTAGGAAAATATGGTGTATACCAATTTGGAGTTATACCATTCTCATACATAGGAAGTCCTTGTTCACCACCCATTTCATGTTTCCATTTAGCAGCATTTCTAGCAAAGTTAGCCATTTGTCTTACATGTGCATTTGGACTTTGTAATGCCTCTGCAGTTGTCTTACCAGTTCTTTCTTTGTAAGCAGTAAACTTACCTCTGTTTTCTGGTTTAATATGAATACCACCATCTTTATATTCTACAGCTTCTTCATCATATATTGGCATTTGAGCACCATGTTTAGCCATAACCATTTCATTTTGAGATTGATCAGGCATTCCTTGAGGTCCTGACATTCCATTATTTTTAGAAGGTATCATACCATTCTTTAATGCCTTACGTTCTTCATTGTTAGCAATAACATATTTTTGTAATTCATTTAATTTTTCTTTTTTCATTGCTAATGTTGGCAACATTAGGTTAGCCATTGTTTTAGAATATTTATCTCCAGATTCAGCTTTCTTAGTAAACTTGTTTTCCATTTTTGCAATAGCATCAATATCCTTAGTAAACTTATTGCCTGTCATAGGATTAATTGTTTTACCATTAATAATAGAACCAGGAGCCATATTAATAGGCATTCCTCCATTTGCATGACTAGCTCCATTAGTTTTATAAGTAGGAGTGCCATATGGATTGTTAGAAGCTAATTCAACTCCACCACCACCAAATGTTTGTGGAGGTGTATTTGATGTAATCATTTCATTGCCTTCAACTTCTGCATTTGGCATTTGTGGAACTCCACCCATTGCAAATGTTTGTGATTGATTTTTATTTTGATCAGGATTTGCATAGTAATTATTAATTCCAGACTGAATCTGTTGATTCATATATGCTTGTTGTTGAGCTTGTTGTGCAGCAACTTGTTCATCATATGATTTTTTTGCTGCAGCTTGTGCTTCAATATTTGCTTTTGCATCTGATTCAACTTGTCTTTGATGTCTACCAGAAAACATTTCAGAATAACCTCCAGTTAATGCACCTGCAACTTTTTCAACATCAGTTGCGTTTGGGTCACTTTGTAATTCTATCAAAGCTCCTGCTGGATCTAAAAATGCTCCAGCTGCACCAGCAACTTGAGATCCTCCTTTATTAACTAGTTGGCCTTCAGAATTTGTTTTATCTGCTGAAGCTCTAACCATTTTAGAACCACTATCAACAAGTCCCATTGCTGTTCCAAGTGCTGGATTTATTGCTCCACCAACAGCTGTCCCAACACCATAAACTGCATCTCTAGTTGATTGACCTTTTTGCATTGATGTAGCATTTGGATCATTTTGTGTGGTATACATATTCATACCACCTTTTGCTGCTGCAGCTCCTATATTAACTGCATCTTGAGATGATATTTGACTTTGTTGATTAGCTTTTTGTTGTTGTTTCTGCTCTGTTATTGCAGCAGATTCTGCTGGAGCATAATATGGTTTAATTGTTGGATCTTCAGGGACAGTCATTGGAGCCATTCCATCTGGAGTATCTCCGTATGCATACTTAGGCAATTGAACACCACCATACTTGTGGTATCTTTGGTAGTCAGACATCATATTGGAAGTTCCAATATTTTTTTCCCAATCCGTTTTAGATATTTGCCTAACACTAGGCATTGATGTAATGTTTCCAGATTTGTTTAATTTTAAAAACTCATCTGGAGTTGATTTTACACTACCTTGCCAATATGTTTCAGGCTCACCCTCTAAAAGAATTTTTTGATATACTGGATAGTTTCTTTGAATGTTTGGATCTATTTTGTTAATATTTCCAGCTGGATTATTTGTTGTTGTAACAGGAGTTAATGGGTCATTAGGAGTTAATCCAAGTGCATATTTTTTAAGCTTTGGATATTTTTTTGACTTAGATTTTGATGTCTTTTTCATGTATAATTTGTTTTATTATAAACTTCCCATTCCCTATAATATATAACAATATACGGAATGTCATTGTAATAAACAACTTATTCCGTACATTATTTTATAATAAGACTTGTTATCTAGGACTCTGCCTAAATATTGATTTCAAGTTGTTAAATGAGAAGCTTCTATTTTTTAAGTTATTGTATATTAATTGTATTAACACATATTTATCTCTCATTCTTTCTCCAAGTGGTTTATCAGTTGGTGATAAGTCTGTAAATATATTAGGACTATTAGAGGTTGAATATAACACTCTATTTCTAGGAACTGCTAATTGCCAACTTCTTTCTTTTCTTTTTATATTAGCTCCAGGAATTAATAGTTGATAATCAGTGTTTTGATAATCATTGTATATTCTAATTGTATTCCATGTATCATCATTGTAATTAACTCCATTAGCATCAATTGCCTGACTGTCATATACTAAGTTGTCAAACACTTTAGTAGTTAAAGGAGACTCATTAGAAACTACATTAATTGATGAATCATATGTTTTAAAATAGAAGTTAGAATATTTACCACTATCATGTATGTATATTCTAGACAATTCATCAGGGTCTGTAGAAAATATCTTATACCCATCTGTAAAATAGATCTTAGGAGTGAATGACATAAATGATGTAAATGCACCAATTCTATCATCATATACAAATGTGTACTTGTTTTTTATTTGACCAGATTGTGTAGGATTATTTGTATCATGCACAGTGAATATAGCTTGATCATATTTAAAATCATATACAGCAACTACACCATTGATTCCTAATTCCCCATCTTCATATACTGGTTTATCAAAATTGTTTACATTGTATATTAGGTTTTTATTAAAATATGAAAACATTCCTTTAACATCAGACAATGGAACAACTCCATCTTCACCACTAGATGCAAAGAACTTTTTATTGCTAACATCTAACCATACATTTTTATATGAAGATTTAGTTAATCCCCATTGATGTTGAAGTCCAATTTCTGTTGATATATAATCATGTCTTTGTAATGGTAATCCAGTTCCAACTTGTAGAGCAGAATTAGTGTCATTATTAACATCAGTTATTACAGACCTTGGATTGATTTGAATTATACCAAATGCTCTGCTTTGCCAAAAAAACATTTTGTCTTTTAATATCTGCATTGCATTAATAGGTCCATAAGTTCCTTCTACATCCCAGAAGTTGTTAATTTTAAATATTCCCCAATTGTCAGTAAACTCTCCATTTGTTTTAATTTCTGATGCATGGAATCTATTGTCAAATTCTTCATTTAGAATAAATGGATCTGGCTTAGGAAAGAAACTTTTAACATCACATTCAGAATGATATGAACTATTATATGTATAAGTTTCTTTCATTTCAATATCAACTGCAGATGGACCACCAACCATATCTTTGTTCATATAATATCCATTTCTTAAATCTGGATTACAAACACTCTCAACTGGAAAATAAAATGTTGTTGACCACTTGTTAGGCTGTTGGCCTCTATTTGTTAATCCAAAGTTTTTAGCAGCTCTGCAAGAATCATACATTGAGACAAATATATCTCCACCAAATAATTTAAAATTATCATTTAGTGTTGCAGAAGAAGTTCTTACAGGTCTGTAATGACTACAAGATATGTATGTATTATTTGCTCTTGCTGAATATGTATTACCTCCATATTGATTTGTTAATGTTCTTGAAAATGAAACATAAAATTTACCAGAAACAAAAATTATTTTTTGATATGGAATATTTGCATTTGAATATAAAAAAAATGCAGGATTACCAATAGCTGAACTTGTTGTAGTTGATGCATGAGGATCTATAGTTCCTGTTCCATAATCTATACCTTTATCATAATTAAAAACATCTGCTATAGCAGCATCTGCCCATGTATTTCCTCCATAACTAACATATGTGCACTGCTGCAATGAATGAACTAAAGGAAATAATACAGTATCTAATGGCGGAGGAGAAAAATCATAATATTTATAATACCAATATGGATCTCCTCCAAGACTAATTGATGATCCAATAGAGGTATTTACATTATTCATTATTGAATGAATTGTCATTTTTTGACTTGTATCTGGAAGAACAGTTGAAAAAATTATATCTGGAGTTATAAACCAAGCATATTTTTGTGGAGAAGCTGTTCTAGAATCTCCATTATATCCCATAGATGTATTTGTAGTGCTTGGGGTTATCATATATATATCACCATCAGTAGCCTGATCAACTGCATTTAAATAACCACTTGCTGTAATTGTTTTGTCTTTATCTTCTCTCTTAACTCTTACAATAGAATATCCATCAATTAATTTAGAAATTTCATTAGGTATATTAACTTCAAATTTAACTCCAAGTGTTTGAACAAATGCTTCATCATAAACTCCGCCTGTATTGTTTCCTACAAAACACAATCTAAAATCTTGGATAGTAGTTGGTGTCCCATTTGAGTATGTTGAATTAAAATTAATGTCAAAGAAGTCTGGCATTTTAATATCTCCAATCCACTTAACAAATGTTGGATTTTTAGATTTATCAAAGAATTGAATTCCAAATCTATAAATTTCATTTCTTTGAAATCCTCTTAATGAAGATGTGTATGGAGGATATTTAAATCCTGCGTTAATTTTGTTACCACCAAACACAGTTGGCATCTCTTGAGGTGCTTGAGTGTAATTATCTGTAAAGCTTTGTACATCAAGTCTTAGTGATGTAATATTATAATCTGGATTTGTTGATCTCCAAGGTGCTGGTGTTCCATTAGGAACAGAAAAATATCCTCCAGATGGAGTGTCTTTATCTGCTGCAATTGCTTCAGTATAAAACTCATAAGATATATTTAATCCTGCACCACCAAGTATTCCACCAGTAGTATTAGGTTTAAATTTGCATTCCAATGCAGTTCCATATTCATTTATTGTGTCTTCAGTTTGAGGTAATGCTTCAGCAGTGGCTGAAGTGTATGGAAGATTAACATTATCATTTGTTAAGTATATATCAGCTGAAGCAGTTAATGGTGGAGGTGATGTAAATGCTCTAAATGCTCTTGCATCATAATCAATTTCTGATAATAAGTTTTTAACATTACCAACAAATAATCTATTATCTTTTGTTCCTATTGTTTTGCAATGTGTAAATGCAACTGATGTTGAAAGAAATTCTTCAAGAGTTAAATCAATCCCAAGTTCAGATCCATCATAAGTTATTTCATATGAATCAAGTGCACTAATTGGTGAGTCATCAATTATTGTTATTGTTGCAAGTTCAATTGATGTAGACCTAAATGCTACAGCAAACTCAATCCTGTCATAATCTTTATCAAGATTTGATACAGTCCATGTAATTTGCTTGTTAGTTGTAGAGCCAGCATTTGCTCCTACATAATCCCTAAAGTTTGCTCCTCCAGTATTAGCTTGTTCATTTGCAGGAACAACATAAACTATATCACTTAATTCACAAAAATTAGTTGTAGCTCCTCCAGTATTTTTAAATCTGTAGCAAGCTTGGTATGCTCCCACTTTAATTGATGATCCACCACCATTACCAATGTTAGTTAATATTGGTCTATCCATATCAACTGAAGGAACAATGTTTAACAAACTAATATCAATTGCTAATGAGTTAGGATCTGCACAATTAATGCTTCTTAATTTATTATAATTGTCTGTAAAATAAATTCTTTCAACTCCAGAGTTTTCATATCTTCCTTCTGTTGCAGTTGGAGGTATTGCATAATATGTAGAGAAATCTACAAAGTTATTGTAGATTAATTTAAGAGTTCCATTTAAAGTTATCTTGTCATATGTGTATTGCCATATTTGACCAACAGATGAAGATTCTATTGGAAGCAATGGATTGTGTCCACCAGGATTTTTAGTTTTATTATTTGTTGTAAATAAATAAACCTTTTGTCTTAGCTCAACACTTCCTATAATTTCAAGGCCTGATTGAGCTGGAACATAATCATTTGTAACAAATAGTTCAGAGCTTACAAGAATTGATACTATTGTGTATCCAGGATTTGGAACAAATACTAAAAATGTATTACCTATGTATATATTATATGCAATTAATAATTGACTGTATGCTCCAGCTATATAATTATATAACTCTTGTGGATTCATTCCAGTTGTATCAAATGTTGTGCTTTGAGTTGTTATTACACCAGATGGAGCACTAGTTGCTATTGCTAATAATACACCTGTTCCATCTGCAATTATCTCAAGCTTTTTAAATTCAGGTGTATCAGGAATAACAATATTATCTAATGTTCCCTTTACATTATTAATAGAAAATGATGTAGAACCTACATCATTCAATATTCTAACATTGTTAGCTTCTCTATATTTTGTTTTATCAAGGTTTAATGGATTAATATCTAAATCCATCCCCTTGCTAAAAGTATTAATTGACTCCATTTATATTTTAATTAAGAGTTTATATTTCTTCTTTCTTTTCTACCTAAGTTAATAAAGCTTCTGTCGTACTCATTAGTGAGCGGTAACATTCTTCTCCATACATTTTTAAGTCTTTCCATTTGAGCAACATTAGGCATGTTTGCAGCACCTTTAGCAGCAGCTACATAGAACAACCACTCTTTCTCAGACTCATCTTTAATCTTGTCTGCAATCTTTCCCTTTCTCCAATCTTGTCTATCTAACATATAAGTTATATATGCTGTAATTGCTTTTGCAAAATAAACATCATCTGGAATCATTGGAAATCCTTCTTCATCAACTGGCATTCCTAAATATACAATACAAACATTTGTTGGATTAAGAACAACTATATTTGTTTGTGTACTTGTTTTAATATTTGTAATTAAATAATTATCATTTAAATAAAATGTGTAATCACATTGGTTTGTATTACACACAGGTATCTGACATTCACTACACTGATAGTTTGATGCATTAGTATTGTTTGCCCAATGCATAGGAATTCCTTTATAGTTAATTGCAACTAGCTTGTAGAAATTACATGGTAGTTTAGCTTTACCATCTACAAGTTCTATACAATCACTTGTTGATTCATATTGAGAATAAGCTCCAATTAAGTTCAGCCCTTCTGCAGCCCATTCAACCATTGAACTAAGTGGAATCTCTTCATTGATTCCAAGGTCACGGTAAACCTTTGCTAATATTACATTGAGAGAAATATATCCTGATATCATTTTAATTTATTTGAAATAATCAATTTGTGTTGTTGATAATGTTTTTTTAACAAGTCTTTTAGCACCTCTATTTGCTGTAAACTTATATCCAGTCTTATTAATAAATATAGCACTTGTCTTTTTCCAATTCCATTTATATGTAAATTCATCCTCATGGTAAACTCTATATCCAAGTTCTTTTGATCTTTTGTAATCTGTTGGCCATTTTTCTTTTGGTCTGTCAAAGCTTCTTTCATATTTAGATATCTGAAGTGCACCAAGTCTATATGGTATTTCAAACAGCTTTGCTTCTTTAACAACAACAGTTATAATCTCCTCATTTAAGGCCTTTATTATTCTAGCATATTCTTTATACTCAATCTTAGTTTTAGAATTCTTACAAAAGTATTTGTACATATCTCTAACTCCAAGTGGTTTAACAATTTTGCCTTTCCCCCTTTTAGCATTTTGTTTTATCATTTATACGACCATTTAAATTTTCCAGCAGTTTTTAATTTACCTTTGCATGCTGCAGATATTGAACTTACGTCAATTTTTAAACTATTATTTTCTTCCATCTTGAGTTAAATTTGCTCCATCATTTTTGTCATCTGGTATAAATGTCATGAATGGCATCACTTTAGTTTTAATAATAATGTCAGTTATTTGTGAGCTCATATTTGCTGATGCAGGATATGGTGAGTCAGTTGTAAAACAAACTCCTCCTTCACATGTAGGGAAGTTTGCAAGTTCCATTGGATCTTCAAATAATGCTTGCACATTGATTATAGATAGGTCCTCATTATTGACAACATAAATATAATCATTTTTTAAATAATAATATTTCTTATTGCCAGTGTATTTATTATACTTTTGATATCTATTACTAAATTGATTTGATTTTGGAATCTGATCACCAAATGCAGTTGTTACACTAACAATCCAGTTTGGCTTCCATGTATCAATAGTTGCAGGTAATTTTTTAACTGTTTTAAGAACATAGCATCCACTTGGAGCTAAACAACATTCAGACTCATCAGCTAGCTCTAAAGCCATACAATTAATCTGCTGTAGCCATGTGTCATTTAAATCATCTTTCTTTAACAAAGATTGATTAATTAACATTGCTCTAGTTTGGTTTATCCAATACCATATTTGTTCATTTGGTATTTTGAAGTTATCTGGGTTACTACCGCTTGATGCAATAGCTCTGATATCATCTGTAATTTCCTGAAGAGTTATCATCTAAATAAAATTAAAGGCTAATTCATTAAAATTAGCCTGTTTTAATATAATGAAAATAGTTGAATTAAGCAACTTATTTTCTGCTTTTAATTAGTCTTATTCCAAGACCAATATTATGTGTTTTATCAACAATTCCATATCTATATGTTATGCTGATCTTCTTTGCATTTAATGTTAAAAATGGAGATGCATTAAACTTGGATGTATTACCTCCAACTTCTAGACCTCCATATAAACTCCAGTTAGGACTTTTGATCACTTTTAATGTATCCACTCTTGATACAGTTTTTATGATCTCTAATGGAGTTTTAAGCCTATATGATATAGATTGTTCTTTAATTAAACCAAGCACCTTATAGTTTGAAAAAATAGTTAAATTACTATCAGACAATGAGTCATTATAAACTCTTGTTATTGGTGTGTTAAACTCTGGCCAAGAATCTGTTGTATCAACATAAGCAGTATCCCATTTTGGATAGTACTTAGTTTTAAACTTAATCACTTCATATGGTCTATCAATTGTGTCAAATATAATCATTGACTCACCCCTAATGTATTCAATTATTGGCTCTTCTTTTTTACCATTACATCCTTTTAAAAGAAACAATACAAGAATGATTAGTCCTAATATTAATATTAAATATTCCTTTATCTTTTCCACTAATCCTTTTTATTAAAATTAGTTAAGAACTTGCCTACAACTCCAAGTACAATTGAGGTTGTAATCATTCCTCTTAATTGACCTGATGTAAACACTTCTTTAAGTGTATCAAATTGCCAAATTCCTCCTACAGCAACTACTGTTGCAGCTGCTAATAAACCATCTCCTATTTTCCTCCATTTTTCAGGAGTTGGAGATAAATACAATTCTTTTATTTTTTTCATGTTTTATATAATTGGATATCCTTCTAAATCTTTTTTAAGTAATTTTATCTCTGCTAATTTATGATTGAAAGTTTGCTCAAAATGAGGGGTGTCTATTATTGATTTAAAATCTCCTCCCCAAGTCCAACCATGAGATTTAAATACAGCAACAACTTCCATCCAATCTTTCTTACCATCTTTGTCTACATCTTCAGTCATTGACCAAGAAATGCTTCCATCATTGTGTAATAAGCAGAAGTCTACAGCAAGTCCATAATTATGCATAGAATCTCCACCTTTAGCTTTTGTAACTATATTGCCTGGCCTTGTTCTTCCTTGTGCATACAAATTGTTTTGTTCTTCAATAGTTCTCAGGCCCTGAGTTATCCTGATGTTAATTCCTTTTGATTGTATTTCTAAAAGAATACTAGCACATTCACTTCTTAGTTTAGGATGAATTTTTGCAATTCTAGATATTGAAACTTTATCACTCATTTCCTTTAATTTTTTTATGTATTTGATTCTTTGGTAATTAACTGGGATATTTCATTTTTATCTAATTTCTTTAAATTTAAGGCCACCACTACAATCAGAAGTTCCACCAATTCCGCTTACTATTAATGATAGAGTACCAAGTGATCTAACTGCTCCAGAAGCATCTAATGTCATTGGATATCTAGATACAACAGTATTATTAATAAGTCCTGGAGAAGCTCCAGAAGCTGCAACCCAACCAGCGTCAATTACAATTACAGGTGATCCACTTATAGTTCCTGCTGTATTATATTCTACAGATGAATATGTTGTATTAACATCATTATATGTTGTTGTTCCGCTTATTGCTTGACCAATACATAATTCCCATCTAACAGGTTTTGTTCCAGTTACAAATAACTCTACATCTATGTATACAACTCTTGTTCTGTTTGAAAATCCATTAAATGTTGTTTTTGGTCTAAGACTTAATAAATGAGTTCTTGCTCCAGATGATGCTGTAACAGATCCTGATTGAACAAATGTGTATCCAAATTTATCTGTATCTTCTACACCACCTTCACTAATTACAGAAGAACATATGAAATTCATTGTTGTACTTACAGTTGCTGTTGATGTCATTCCACATCTAACTGGCAAGTTAGCTGTTTGAATATATGGATAGGTTGATATATTTGAATGTAAAAATTCATGACAATAAATAATTGTTCCTCCAATATCAAAACCCATTCTAACTCTACCAACATATAATGCCTGAAAATCAATTACAAGAATTTGTGTTTTACTTACATCTAAAACTATTCCACTTGATCCAGTTCCATTTAATTTATCTAGATTCCAATTTTGTTGTGAAACAGTTTCAGTTCCATTTCCACTTGCTGAATAAATAACAAACTGATTTGATCCATTTAAAACTTGAAATTCAAATCCATTTGTTCCATCAGATAGTCCAGCAAATTTAATTACATTTGAAACTCCTGAATTCATATTGAATGTAATAAATACAAGTTGAGATTTACCAGGTTGATATGGAAGGTATTCAAAGCTTTGCATATAACTCTTTCCACCTGTTGGTGTAGAGCTAAATGTCATTAATGCACTTCTATTAGTTGTATCATGAGATATTGTTGACCCAGATCCATTTATAACTTGCTCATACAAAAGAGGAGCAAGGCCATATGTTAGTTGAGCACTAAATAATGTTAAAGGATTAGATATCCTTAATCTGCTAAATGAATCAAGATTTGCTCCATCTTTAAATGATATCTCACTCTTATTTACATCAACTTCATTACCACTAGCATCATATAATGTTACACGTGCTGCTTTACTAATGGGATCAATTCTTAGTTCATCTGTTGAATTATCACTACCTATATTTACTGACATATTATATTTTATAATTAATTATAAATTTACCACTTATTGTGCCACTTAATGATTTTACATATAAATGGAAAAATTGATTATCTGCTTTTGCACTTAAGTCTAATGATTCAAGCCATAGTTCATCAACCTTTCTTCCATCACTAGTTTGCTTTACACCTTTTGATAAAAGTATTATACTATCTAATGTAACATTTGCATCTTGTATTGTAAATGTTTTTGATCTCTGATATCTGCCTGTTCCAAAGTCTATTTCAATTTGTTTATTCTTTGTTAAGTCATCATCTTTAACAAGCTCATCTAATGTGTTTTTAACATTAGTGTTATTTAAGGTTAGTGGATTTGCATATTGAACAGAATATGATTTCTCTAACATCCTTAATCTTCTATCAGGAGTTCCTATATATACATTCTCATCATCTCCATAGTATCTTGCACCTGGAGTTGCTATTCTATTAGAATGTATTCTTTTTCTTTCTTGATAAGATAGAGCCAAAATTATTTAATCTTTGCAGTTAATTCCTTGATCTCTTTAGTAAGAACAATTATACTATCTTTTAAATCATCAAATTTGTCAGACATTGATTCATGCTTGTTAACATGGTCTGTCTTTAAAACTTCTAATTCAGACCTTGTTTTAATTGCAAGATCTTTTGTTTCTTTTAAATCATTCATTGTTTGCTTTAAAAAGTATCCAATAATACTAACAATTATTGTTGTAAGCGCTGTAAGAATTGTTAATATAACTGCTTCTATTGAAATCATAATGGAAATGTTATTTTTTTAATTGGTAAATATAATTATTACCATCACAGATAACACTTGCAATGGATTTAATTTCTTGTTCTGTTAATTCTCTTTCTGGAAATAAAACAATATTTTCAATTGTATTACCTTGTTCATCAACACTTTTAATAGTGTTTGTCACTGCTTTAATTACTATCATTATTCCTCAATTAATAAACGTGCATTATCTACTCTAACTGAATCTAAAGCACTACCTGCTTTACCCGTAATTACAATGTATTGACCGCTTAAATCAACATCTAAATTTGTTCTTGCTACTGATGATAATATTTCGGTAGCAGCAGATGCTGTAGCAGGAAATACTGAATTTGAAGTAACTGAATTTTTGTTTGTTATATCTCTATTGAATGGAGCAAATTGCGATGCTGCAATAAAATTGCTTAATGCAATCTGAACTGGTGAACCACTTAAATCAGGTGTAGTATTATAGTACATTTTAAAAACTGCATTTACTGCTGTTCCTACTTTTCCACAATGAGACATTATTTTTAACGTAGTATTTGCTCCTAATGTAGGAATTAATAATGTCTTTAATACTGTCTCTACTGTTGTCGACGTTGTAGATGCATCGGTGTTACTTTGTACTGATACCTTTCTTATTCTTGTATCGGTTAGTAATGGTTGAATACTTTGTGTAACTCCTTTTACATAACTTAGTTCAGTTAATGATGGATATGTTGCAACTGGCAATGATGCAATAGATGTAGCAGAATTTCCATAAACTAATTCATTTGTAGTTAGTCCAGAAATGCCTCCTCCTCCAGCATTAAAATCTTCAAGATCAAGTATATTATCAATATTTAAATTAGAATAATATATTGCTTTGATTTTTAATACATAAATTATAGCAACAGGGAAAGCACTTGGAGTGCCAGTAAGAGTATAATTCCCCAACGCATCAAAACTGGAGACATCCACTGGAGTGCCACCACTTGTTTGTGGAAGAATGCCCGTAGGTTGACCATTGACAATTGTGCTGACATATGCGTCAATTCCTGAAAAGAATTGGTCAAGGAGGATTGTTGATTGCGCTGGCTTTGTAATTGTTCCCGTTGCTGCGCTAACTGACTCAAAATATGTGATTTTATATTCATTGTTTTCAAGGGTTGAGACTCTGAATGTTAATCCAGCATCAGAAGTTGACCAAACTCTTTTATAATTAATTTTACTTGACATTATATTTTAATATGAATTAAGATGCTATATGTCAGCTTTATTTGTAATACTGTATATTTAACTTGTGTGTTCCTGCAGCCTCTTGTATAACTTGAAATCCAGCTAAATTCTGAGCATCTGTAATATCAAACACAGCTCCATCAGAAAATGGCATCCCAAGTCCAATTGCAACTGCTGTTTGTTTTGTTTCTAAGTATCTACCACATATTGTTGTTATGTTAGATTCAACTGTAATTAAAGCATACTTAGCTCCATCTGGAATTGTCAGATTTTGAACTGCATTGCTAAGAGTTAATTGTTGATAAGAGAAAGCTTTAAAACTATTTAAATTTGCTTGCAGTACCCTAGCAACGTAGACTTTGGTTTGATCCCCTGTAATTGGCATTTTATATTATTTTATTAAGTGTGTAAATCTGTATATGTAAAATCATATGGTTGAAAGCATATGTTTATTAATTTAGAAATCTTGTCTAGCATTAATGCAAGTTGTTCTTCTGTAATGCAATTTTTATATTCTGTTGTTGATGCACAAACTCCACCTATAACTTCTACTGGATAAGTTGTTGAATCTTTTATATTTTCATACAATATATTAATTGTAGAATCAGTACATGGTCCAGAAAAATTTAATGTAAATTGACTGTTTCCATTATTCGAACTAGCAATAATTTCTGATTGACTATCATTAAATAAACTTACAATATCATCAATTTCCCCTGAATTAATTATTGGCATAGGTGGAGTTATTAATACACCACCTATTGAAATTGAAATTGTTCCTGTATTATAACTAAGAGTTATGGATCCAGTACTAAGTTGCTCTTCTATAATTAATGCAACTTTATAACATTCAAGCAATTCTAAATAAGCATTTAACAAAACTAAATTTCTCTGATTCTCTACAATACATTTTCTTCCGTATTTTAGGTTATCAGCAAATTCATTTGTTAATTGACCAAACTTACATCCAGTCAATTGCATTCTTACATCTAAATCTTGTTGAGATATGTAATCCATTATAATTTAGTTACTTCTAGTGAAATTAAAACTTTTCCTCCAGCTGTTGTTTTAGCAGTTAATATAGTTAATATATCTCCAGCAACAAATGTATTGCTAGCTGTAACTGCACTTGTGTATGCTGTACCAAATGCATCAGAAGCTGCAAAACTAATTGGAGTTGTTACTGTCATTGTAGTTCCTGCATTGTCTTTTAAAACAACTGTTCCAGCATCTGTTGCAGCAATTGCTTTAGTTGCAATAGCATAAACATTTACAATAGAGCCAGGATATGGCATTTTAAATTTAATAGCTCCCAGCTCTCCAGTTTCAAATGATGCTGGTATAGTTAACACTTCTGCCTTTAATTCTGCAGAAACTTTTGCAACTGTTACATTATCATTAAGTATTTTAACTGTTGTAATTGCATTGTTTGCAATTGTTAGTGCTCCAGTTCCACTTAATGATGCATCTCCAGATATAGGCAAACTAACTACATCTGTTCCATTACCCATTACAACTTGTCCAGCTGTTACAGCATTAACTCCTTGTAAAACACCATTAGTACCACCTCTAATAATATATCCTCTTGCAGCTAATGGTGCAATTTTAGTAATTGTAATATTACCAAATAGTTTAGAATCAGTTACAGATAAATTAACTAAATCTGCTCCATCAAGATCAGGAGTTAAACCTAGGTCAGTTGATGAAATATGAACATCATAAGATGAGCCATTAAAAACTGCTGTAATATATTGTTCATATAAACATTGGTCAGCACTTAATGCTGCTCCAAAGAATGTACATGTGTTTGCACCTAATGTAAACCCACCACCAAATCTAATGTTATATGTTGTTTGAATTGTTGGAGTCCCTGAACCTGAAACTGAAATATTGCCAGCAAGAACAATTGCTCCACCACTAGCAACAAAGTTGTACACATCAATAGTGTCATCAACAGCTAATGATGTAGTTAAACCAGCAGCTAATATTGTATATGTATTGTATGTTTTATTTACAGCCATTTTCTTATTTATTAAAATATCTTATTAGTAATTGGTTTTGTGCAATTGTTTCAGATGCAACACTTGGCCATGATATGTTTTCTGCAAAACATGCAAATGATAATGTTGCTAATAAGTTAACCCCAGCTAAATTTTCATCAAAACTATATCCAACATTGCTTCCACTTATAATGTAATAGGAATCAGTTCTTAGCATTTCAATAGTTATGTATAATGTTGTTAATGAAGTTCTTGTTAATTTAATTTTAACTTTAGCATGTTTAGCTCCTTTAGATACCTCTAAAACTCCAGACGTAATCTTTGTAATAAAATTAGATCCACCAATTTTAAATGATAGTTGCTTTTCATCAACAACCCCACTAAATTCAAATACTGCATCCACCTCAACTACATCTCCATCATTTTTTAATTGATTTGCTGGAATAGAATATGACATTAATGGGTCAACTCCAGCTCCAATTGTAGACACTGGAATAGTTTTATTATATAATACAAGTGAAGTGCCAGCTCCTGATGGACTAAATGTTAATACAATTGAATCTGATGCTGAAAAAATGTTTGATGTTGTTGCATTACTTGCTGTAATGTATGTAACTGTTAATGTTGCATATGTACCACTGTCTGCAACTCCAGTTATTTTACCCATCCAAAATGCAGTTGAGTCTGTTTGTTTAAAAATTCTTACATAACCATATTGGCTATTGTTTAATAGTGATGCTAAAAAAGCAGTGTAATTAACTGATGATGGTCCAGTCTCAGCAACAGTAATTGTTGTAACATTTGCTGATACATCTGCTCCATTAAATCTTAAAAAAGTATCTGCTGGAGCTCCTCCATCAGTTAAATCAAATAACCAATCTCCTGAGAATCCACCATATAATCCTTGCTCACCAGTTTTACCAGTTGCTCCTGTATTACCAATTGGTAAAGCTGTTGAATTTGAGGTACAGCTACATCCTCCTATACATCCACCTGCGCACATGTTATTTACAATTTTTACAGTTAGTATTAGAACACAATTTGTTTACTTGTGTTAGTATGTTGTTGAAATATGTTGAGTTTCCGCAATTTGCAGAATATATTAATCCTTTTAATAATGCATAAGCTTTAAGAGCTTTATTCATTTTGTCTTCATTGCATCCATTACAATCTAAATCTAGATTTGCAAACATAGACATAACACAGCATTGAGCCTGACAATAAAATGCCTGACTAATAACTTGATGGTATTCTTCACCATCAGCAATAACTGTATATGTAAATTTGATTATTTGATCTGCTATTGCAGAACCAGATGCTCCACCAATTACATCAGATGTAATTAAGTATTCAAATGTGGTGTCATCTGTTGGGAAGTTACCTGTTGCAAACAGGTCTATAGAGTAAGTGTTTCCACTTGATAATTCAATTGTAAGTATTGCAGATGTTGCTCCAGCTAATTCTGGATTAGGATCTCCCCATCCAGTTTCATTTGTAGTTTCTGCATAAGCTCCTGTAGTTTCTACAAAAGTTAATTCTGCACAATCACTTGATTGACAGATTTCAAAATTTAATATTAATCCCATTATGTGTCTGTCTATTATAAATTAAAAGAGTTGCGTACCCTCTCTAGGAAAGAAAAAGGAAGGAAATTAAAACCTAGAGAGGAGCAACAAGATAATACATGGAGTCCTTCCAAACTCCATGTTATTTTAATTAATATTAAGACGCTAGTGTTACAGTTGCTGGAGCTAAAGGAATTGAAGTCATCCAAGCATTTAGGATGTCTAACAAATCAAGGCACTCAGCAGAAGTGTCTGCAGAATCTAATGTTCTGTCAAATGGATCAGCAGCAGCAGCATCAATAGATGGAGTTGCAATCATGATAGATTTGTTAGCAAACATTCCCATGTTAGCACCAGCACCAGTTGTTACATCACTTATAGTGATTGTAATTACATTGTACAAGTATTTAACTTTAATGTTAGCAGCTGCTCCATAAGATGCAGTTGCAGGAGTTGTAATTACAAACTTAGTTGCAGACAATATGTATTTAATTTCATATTGAACTCCATCAATGTCAATAATTTCTCCTGGACGTAATCCAGTTGTTGCAGTTGCAACAGTAACAACATCTTCATTAATTACAGTTGTAACATTTCCAGTTGGAGATGTTGCAGCAGCAGCAACGTTACCAGATGTAACAAATGTTGCAGAAGACAAATATGCCAATGTTGGGATAGGCCATTTAGTTCTGTTAAGAACACCTTCAAATTGGTAGTTGTAATTTTCTTTTGTAAAGATTTGGTTGTAAGTTCCAACACCAGGATCCATTGTTTGAACAAGAGAAGAAGTAGTTGTAGTTCCAAATCCACTTGCATCATCAACTTGTGCAGAAAAATACACATATAATGGAGCGTAAGTTGTATTTTGGAATTGATTTACATCAAGACCCCACATTTCAACACCATAAGCAGAAGCTCCAGTTAAACCATAAACACCAGTTCCATTACCAATTGTAACAGCTTTAATAACCTTAATTCCAGCTGGTTGAGAACCATAAGCAGAATTGTTGATTAAGCTTGTAATTTGAGTTGCAATGTTTAATTGTGTTGCAGCTGCAGCAGATGTGAAAGAAATTCTAAGCATTTCTGGACGCTCAGAGAAAAATTGTTTGTCCCATTTAAATCTAACTGATAGATTATAAAGAGTGTCATTGTTTACTTCAATAGATCCAGCTGCAGCAGTAGTAACACCATCAACTACTGATCCACGTTGGTAACCAACTGTTGCAACACAACGTCTTGCTGGAGCATAATGCTCAGCATTGTAGCTTGTTACAGAAGTTCCTTTAACTGGGAAAGAGCGTTTTAGATCTCCATTAGCTAATTTGTTAACTAAATAGATTGTAGGTTGTGTTGTGATTGTGTCTCCACCTGCTGGGTTAAGAGCTGTCATGTCAGCACCAACAATAGCAGTTTGCTTAGTAATAGCTGCAATATTAGTATTGTTAGCATCTAAAGCTGCTCCATTACCAATAAAGATTTCATTTACATTAATAGTATTCATTATTTTTTAATTTTAAATTTTAATTGTATTTGTTGTATTTGTTTTGTTTAATTTTAAGCTAATCTAAATAATTTTGCTGCTGTTGCAGATGTAAAATACAATCTGAATGTTCCAACAGAGTTTGCTGTAGAAACTGTCAAAGTTGCTCCACCTGTAATTGCTGGTGTAACTACTGCAATTGTTGCTCCTGAATCTACTGCTAATGTAACAGTGCTTGCCCCAGCTGAATTGTCAATTGCAAAATCATACCAAGAACCTGCTGCTGCACCTAATGCTGTTGCAAGAACTGTTGCTGATGGCAATGTAACTGCAACTGCTGCTGCAGAAGTTGATGTCATCAAACCTGCAACTACACCTGCTTGAACAGTTGTTAATGTTGCTAGTGCAGTTGTATTAACTGCTACACCAGTGTGTTTAGCTAGTACACCAGCTGCTGTTGTAACTTGACCTGATGCTGAAAGAGTTGTAGTTGTTGTAGCTCCTAATGTTGCAGTTGTTGCAAGACCATTAATAGCATCAATCATCTCTTTAATCTTATCATATTGTGTCTTTGGAAAAGCTTTTACACTTGCACCCAAAGATGGATTAATTGGATATTTAATACTCATTTTGAATTAATTTTAATTATTCGTTTGTTTTATCTATTGTATTGTATGTTTGTTGTCTTCTTGCTTCTATATCTTCTAAAGCTAATAACACTGCTCCATCAACTAATTCATCATGTAAATGATCTGATAATTCACAATCAACTATTGGAACTATTGAACTAATTGATACAGGTCTTCTGATATATCTTAATCTGTAATTAATTATTGAAGAATTTGTATCATGAATTAATTCTACTCTTCCTTCTTCCATAAGTCTTAAGATTCTATTCTTGCTAGCCTTAAGAAATGCATTACCTATAACCTTATTTATATCATTATGCTGAATTCCATACACACTAACTGTTTCCTGAACCTGAGCATTGTTACAATCTGGATAAGATATAAGTGCTCTTTCTTGTAAAATAAACCAATGATCTTGAGGTAGATTTACAAACTGTGCTGTAACATCTATATTATCAATAGCATTAGGTAATGGAGCAAGTATAGCATTTGATACAATTGCTTTTAAGTCTTCAGTTCTCTTTTGAGTTTCTTCAAAAGATTCTCTTTTGATATTGTTAGACCCATATCTTTGTTTGACTAATCTCTCTTGAGCTTGATTTAATAACAAGTCAATTTCTGTATTGTCAAAGTTTGGATAATTTAAACTGTCTGCTTTATCTAACCTAAACTTAAATGCAACTACCATTTCTGGTGCAGTCATCTATTAATCTTCTTTAGTAGGTTTCTTTACATCTTGTTTAGCAGCAATTTTAATTGATTGCTTTTTAGGATCTTTAAAGAATTCTAATACACCATCAATAGATGATCCAAGAGATTCTCCCTCATAAACATAGTAGTTTGATTTCTTTGTAAGCTTTCCTTGCTCAAGTAATTCTTCAATCATAACTCTGGTTGACAAATCTTTATCTGATGCAATTTCAATGAACTTCTTTGGATCATTTTTAAGTTTCTTATACAATTCAGCTTTAATAATTGTCTCAGACAAGTTATCAATTCCACGCATAGGAACTCTTTCAAATCCATTTAATATTTTAAGCAAGCCTTTCTTTTCTGCTGTAGTTGTTGCTGAGAATTTCTCCATTGCAGTTAATTCAACATCAGCTTGTAGTTCTAATTCTTTTGCTTGTGATTCTAAATCTTCAACAAAGAATTCAACATTAGGGTTTGCTTTAATTTCTAAAGAACTCTTAGCAACATTACTTCTTTCACAAAGTGCTTTAAATTTAACAACATCCATAATTGATGATGTTGGAAATTTAGTAGGCTTGTCATTGTTTAGTCTTAGTTCTAATTGTCCCCAAAATTCTGCATTAGTTTTACTGAAATGTCCTTTAGGCAATCCTAGTTCTTCTGCATATTCAACTTCCTCTTTGTGAGTTAGTCCTGTTTTATATAATCCATCATGATCTAATTGAGCTCCAGTATAAACTGTTCTTGTTTTAGGTAAGGAAGAAACTCCTGAGAATTTAGCCTTAACATGTGGTTTGATGATGTACGTTTTTTGTTCCATTTTAATTTTCCTTTTTTAATGTTTCCTTTTGATTTTTTTGTTGTATTCTTAATATACAGATTAAATCACTAATTAGCAACTTAATTAACTGTTAATTTAATAATAAGTGTAGAGAGGATGTTTTAAGTCCTCTCCACATTATCATTAGTATTTTATTAAGACATAGAATCTACGTCTAAAATAAATTGAGCAGCATTACTAGGGTCACGTAACAATACACCTTGTTCTGTCATGATATGGAATTCATATCCATCAACAGCTGTAGCAGATGTTCCGTTTTTCTTAGGACCATAAGGGCCATACATACCTTCAACATAAGTACTTACAGTCTCACGACCTTTAGTATATACTTTTTGGATAGATGGTTCACCTTTAGAGTACGACTTAAAATTCAAGAATGTTGCTTTATAAGACTCAGCTGGTAAACCAGTGTGAGGGTGCAACAAACGATTTCTCATTGTAGAATTGTATGGTTTGTATTCTTGTAACACAAATGAATCTCCATTCAAACCTGTGTATTTAGTGAACTGACCACCTAATTGCAAGTCTTGACCTGAACCAGAGATAAATTTACTATCCACTAATGTGAATCTTGAAGCAGAAGCTTTCATTGCTTGGTCAAACAAATCCATGAATCCACGGCCACATAGAGCAACATACTCACGAGGACCATCTTCAGTACCATTGTATGACAAGTCATTCATGAACTTACGGATAGTGTCTTCAGTTAAAGTTGTGTAGTAACGTTTGTTACCAGCAGCAATTTGTTGTTCTAATCCAGCACCAGTATAGATAGTGTTTCCAGAAGCACCTTTCATATCAGTTGTACCATTAGTCTTAACATTAGACTTACCATACATCAACATGATTTCTACTTCATCCATCCACTGACACCAAAATTCCCACTCATTATACTTAACCCAAGTAGATGCTTGTTCAGAACCATCTGGATTAGTTAATTTAATGTTTAGAACTTTGTCATGAGCAGCACCTGTAATGCTATAAGACTTACGCAATGTAGTCATATAATTCTCCAACATAAGTGGAGTTGCATAGTGTGTTTCTCCTGATGTACGGGAATGGTCATTTTCAACAATGTTGAAATCTTTAGACAATTCTTTTCCAACTGCTAATAAAGCTGCAGGAATGTAATCAGCTTGATTGTTTGTAACCATTTGACATGTCATAATGAAGTCAACTCCATCATACTCAACTGCAGAAACTACTCTGAAAGAATAACGTGCATCATCTGGAATTAAAACGTCACCTTCTGTAAACCATTTTTCACCAGTTCCAATTTGGAATGTTGAAGATGCAATACCAGGATAAGTTGTTGCTCCATTAAATACAGCTTTAGTAATAGGCACTGCCTTACGGCTATCTCCCATTACACCCCAACGGTAAATAATGTCATTTAGTTCTTTAGCTTTACCAACGCCACCTGTCAACAAAGACAAAGCATTTTTAAAACCATTTTGTTTGTTATAAATACGTGTTACAACTTGACTTGCCATTTCAGGCTCAGTTAAGAAGAAAGTACGTAAGTGTGTTGCTTGGGTTAAACCAGCATGCCAGTTACCTTGGCTTATTTGTAATCCACTTATTTGCATTTTTGTTTATATTTGATTGTTTAATTAAATTTTTATTTATACAGCTAGTTTTCTAAATCCAGCAAAGCTATTTGTCTGCTCTTTTTCTTCTCTTGTAGTTCCAGACTTAATCTTGCTTCTTCCATCTGAATAGTTTGATAGTTTCTTTTTAACTTCACTAACAACTTTATTCTTTAGGTTCTTTTCAAGTTTACTAGCATCCCAATTGTTTTTCATTAGGTATGCAAAGATGTATCTTGCTTCTGGTCCTTTATCAATTGAATCCTTTTGATATGCAGTGGCTCCTGTTTTCTTATCAACAACTTTGGTCATATAATCCCAAAGATCTTGTTTAGTTTTAGAATTAAATTTGAATCCAGATATTTCTTCTTTCTCAAATAAACCTTTTTTAAAAGAATCCCATTCTTGTCTCTTAACTTCTTTCTGCTCTTCAGCATATCTTTTTTGAGAGGCAACTAGGATGTCTTTTTGTTCTCCTTCTAATTTTTGAAGTCTCTTGAGATGTGATTCAGCTTTAGCTTCTAATTTTCCTGCATCTTCATACAAAGAAATCTCATCATTAATCTCATCTTCATCTTCCCAACCAGCTGCAATTAGACCTTCTCTAATAACATGCTTCTGAGCTTCTTCATCACCTTCAAGTCTTAATCCAGAGAATGTTGAATCATTGTAATAGTATTTGTGGAAGTCAGATGGTCTACCACCATTCTCAACAAACTCTAAATATTTCTGAGTATCCTCATCATATCCAGATCTCCATTTAGAGATACCATTTGTAATTGTTTTAGCCTGAATCTTTTCTAGATATTCTTCAGAGTCTTCAAACTCTTCATCATTTTCATCCCAATCAAGCAAACCCTTATTTGCCATGTGACTAATAAAAGGCTTTAAACTTCCTTCTTCAGATTCTTCTTCAACTTCTTCTTCCTCTTCTTTAGTTTCAGAGTATTCCTCGTCAACTTCTTCTTTAGGTTCAGATTTCTTATTAGATTTCTTAGAATTTATTTCATCAACTTCTTTCTTTGCAGAATCAAATACATCTTCATTTGATGTATCATCATTGTCTTCAATAACTTCTTTACTTTCTGTTGTTTCCTTTTTAGCTTTAACTTCCTTTTCTGGTGCAGCTAATGCATCATCTTTTAAAAGATTGAATCCTTCAAAAGGATTCTCTTCTTTAACTTCTTTTTCTTTGCTCATTTTAACTTTCCTTTTAATTTAATATAATGGTTTAACTTGTTATATGCAACTTATTTATTAGGTTGGTATTGAAACTATACTTTCTGTATAGCTTATAAATAATCTTTTAATTCATGGTCAAGTAGTCTCATAGCTATTTTGTCTTCTCCAAATGCTTCTAACTGGTCAATTAAGTTTTGAATCTTTCCTAGCTCTTCTTGTTGCTCTTGTAGGAATTTAATTGCTAATTGATGAAGCAAGTGATTACTCATCTTTAATGCATGTGTAGCTAATTCATTGCATTGCTTTGTAATAACTATCTCATGGTCATATGACTTTCTGATAATGTCAGGCAATCCTTCAAATGATCTCATTGGTTCTTTTAATGCTGGTGTATTAGGTTGTATACCCATATCTAATAGATATTCCTTTGCCCATGATGCATGAACCATTTCTCCATCTGAATCCTTCTGCCAAAGTTTAGCAGCATTTAAATACCCTTTATTATTTAACCACAATGACATTGCATGGTATATCCTGCTTGAATATTCTTCTTGTTCAATTCTAAAGTTTAATATATCAATGCATTCTTTTGATGTAAATGGGTTCTTTCCTTTTGGTGTAAATTTTGGTGTTATCATTTTGTTTGTTTATTTTTATATGTTGGGTCTTTCTTTTTATTGTATTGACCAGTAGGTATTTTACCAGTTTCTGATAAGTATTTTATGTAAGCTTTTTTTTGATATGGAGTTAAATTAGAAGCTCCTACAACTGAACCAATCATATTGTTATATGCATCAGCTGCAGACTCTTTTACTTTCATTCCCATAGTTCTTGTGTCATCATCATCATTTTTATTTAACAAAGTTGATGCCTCATGTCCAAGTCCTAAAACATTAGAACCTATAAATCCTGCTGCTTTTGAAAAGCCTGGTATAGCACTTGCATATGGAATTAGATTTGCATATTTCTCTATTGCTTCTTGTGTATATCTACCAGCTGCTGCATGTCTTACATTATCTACTGATTCTGATGTTGTTTGTCTTCTTGTTCTAGGATCAACTACAAGTCCTTTATAATCTGAATCTATTTCAGCTTTATTCATAGGATCCCCTAAACGTTTATTGATAGACTCTTCTATTCCACCTTCTTGGTATTTTTGAATGCCACCCATTTCCTTCTTATAAGACTCACCTCTTTCTATTTCAGTTACCCCTCCATACATTGTATCATATGTTTGTTTTGTAACTGGTTTATTATCTACAAAATAATATGGAGTTCCAGCTCCAGATACTGTTTGGTATTTTGCTTGCTTTGGTGGCAAATTTGGCAATGTTGGAATTTCAGCTTTTGGCTCAATAACTTTTTCAACTTTTATTGATTGATTCTGATATGGTGAATCATTAAACTTAACTTGTTTGTTTTCTAATTTTTGTTTTACCAGTCTAACATCTTGAGTTGGATATTGATACATTGCTACATTATATCCAATGTTTGTTCCTGGTTTTTTTAAAAGCATTGATTGAGTTGGATTGTATCCAGCAATTGTTGATTGGTTAACTGTAGGACCTTCATTTAAGCTTGAGTATTTACTTTGTGTTGTATCAACATTCCGTATGTTTTTATTTACATTTTGTGGAACATAACCAGCACTTCTTAATGTATTTATATTTGACAGTCCTTGATTAGCCATCTCCATACTATCTGTAAGCTTCTTAAATCTTGGATCATTAGGATCTGATGTATAATATGTTTTAGGAGTTGATGGAGGTAATGAAACTTTTCCACCACTCTCAAATTCTTCATAACTAGCATTATAGTCATCAATCATATCATTATATGAAAACCCACCTTTTTTGTAGGCTTTCATAAGTTCAGATTTTTTATCAGCAGATAATTTTGTCCACATTATTTCTTAGGAGTTTTTTTAGCATTAATTTTCATCTTTTCAATTTGCATCTTCTTATCCATCATATCTTTGTCAGCTTTATGCTTCTCTCTTGATAGTTTGTCTTGGTTTGCATTTTGAATCTTAATTGCTTCAATCTTTTTATTCTCTATTTCCTTTTTATTTTCCATTTCCTTTTCCTTAATAGACATTTGCTTATCATGTTTGCCTTTATCATTGGAAATCTTTTGTTGCTCTGTAAATGATTTTGCAGAAAGTTCTTGTTGCTTTAGAGACTGCATTGCAATTTCCTGAGCATCAGGTATTGCATTTGCATTAGCATCTTCTGATGGCATTTTAAAATAGTTTGCAATCTCTTGCACTTCTATCTTAGTTCTATTTGCTGCATCAGAAACATACTGTTTTAAATCTCTTTCTTTCTGTCTATCCATCATCTCTTCTTGATGTCTAGCATTTTGAGCTTCTATATTAGCTTGATTGTCTTTAGACTGTTGTTCTTGTTGTTGCTTCTGTCTTTCATAGAAAGATTCTTCACCACGTTTAAGTTCAGCAATAATGTCTTTAGGACTATCATTTAATATTGTATTAATAATTGTAGACAAGTCTGCTTTTTGTTGTTGCATTGCAACTTGTGCTAATTGTTCAAGCTTAGCAATAACTGCTTTGTCCTTAGAAGAGTTTGTTACAAACACTGAAAATTCAGAATTCTCAAATTCAAATTCTTCTAGTCTTAGCATTTCAATTCCCATATCATCAGAAACATATTGCTGAACACTTCCATCCTTGTAAGCAATCTTAGCAACTTCTATTAATGATCCATACACTCTTCTAATAACTTCATTATGAGCAGTGAATAAATACTCTGTAATTAATGATGATTGATTAACAGCTCTTTCTGTATTACCTACAAGTTCAGAGTTATTAATTGCTCCAAGACGTTGAGGTGTAATACCAGACACTGTATATATCTGTTGCTCAATGTATTGTAAGTAGTTAATGTATGATTGAATTGAGTTTGCTAATGATAAGTCAATTGCTGTGAATTGATTAAAATTAGATGTCTTACCTTGTTGAGCTCCTTTGCCACTTTCCTCATGTGAATTGACAAAAGCTATCTTCATCTCATTTAAGTAGTACATCCATTGGTCAACATCAATACCTTCACTTCTAGGAATAGATGCCATGTCCATTAAAAACACTTTACCTTTGTCACTAGCAAATGCTAGCTCAAGTCTAAATGCAATAATATCATATAAATATTGATATGGCTTAAGTCTATCAATTAATGAAACAGAACGTGAGTTAGTTGCTTCATAAATATATCCAGTGTAGCCAAGCTTGCAATAGTATGGGTTGTCCATTCTGCGTCTCTGGTTTTCTTTTGCTCTAATATCTAAATAAATATCTGCTCCAATTTTAACACCTTCCCAAGCCTCATTGATCCAATCCCATTCAAGTTCTGCATCAGGAAAGTTTTCTTTGAATAATTTAAATGAACTTCCAAATGTGTCATCAACCTGTTCCATTTGTGGTTGACCTTCTTCATCTGTGTAAGACAAGAAACCAATCTTTTTCATAGATATCCATTCAACTCTGGCAACTCTGACAGCATAATTGTTTACATTGTTACCATTGAATGAAGATGTAGGTGTTGCTCCATTAATAACTGCTCTTCCATCAACTATCTGCATTGTAGGTTCAAATCCACCTGCAGTGTTGAATGATCCAAATGTACCACGGGAGTATTCAATTAGTTTATCTCTAGTTTCATTAGTTAATTGATCACCATATTCATCAATGATTGATGGCACAGTTAACATCCTTTCCTCAACCACTGCAATTGCATCATCATAAAATACACAGTCATCATCTAGAATTACAGTGATATTTAATGTGTTACATTTTCTTAATGCTGGCTCTCCATTTAGAATACCAGTCCAATAAACTTCTTCTCCTGCAATTAATGCATCTTTAAATCCTTGATTGAATAACCATTTAGTATTAAGTTTCTTTTTAAGAATCTTTAACATTCTATTTGCTTTTGATTCAATTAAATCTGAAGGAGAATATTGCTCAGCCTTAATAATTTGCTCAGGTGTTGGTGGAGGATTGTTTGGATCAATTGATGCTGGATCTATTTCAGCTTGTAACTGCTGATTCAATGCCAACAAAAGCTTCTTTTTTAAGTTAGCTTGCTTTCTATCTAAATCATCTGGAGCTTCAGATACTACTAATGAGTTATCTGGTTTAGCAGACTCTTCTCCAATTAAAAGTCTGATTGGTTCTGATATCTTATCATAATGCATGAACTTGTCAGCCCATGTGTTACCTGTATATCCTAATGGATTACAAATAGCTTCTACATCACTCTTGTTAATTACACCATTATATAAATCATAATTAGTAATCTTTTTAGATCTATCACTTCTTAAGTTTGATCCATTTGTATATCTGAAGTTTAGGTAGTAGTCAACTGATGACTCTTTCCATGCTTTATTCTTTTGTGCAGTTGTAACCTTTTGTACTGGAAGGGAACTTGAGCTTGCATTATCTATTGGTGCTGACATTATCTTGCTTTAAATGTGAATTTGTTTTGTGAGTTATAATCTTTCTTTTCCCATAACTTTTTTAAAAACGGATCATTTGAATATGATCTTGAACTATTAGACATTGATTCTACATGTATCTTATGTAAATCTTTAGTCTGTAGTATACACAGCATAAACGCAATAACTCTATCAAAGTTACCAGTGATATCATAAGCAACTAATTCCTTTAGTAATGCTATTGATTTTATTGTGTGTAAGTTTAATATTTTATTACCATCTACATCATCTCTTTCAGAATATAACCAATCCTTTAGATAAAGCTCACATGTATCTTTAATGCCTGAAGAACCATTAGATCCTCTTGACATATGTATTCCATATCCCCGCTGAACTTTAGAGTCTTTAACTATATCTCTAATAATAGATGGTTGTTGGTATAAATAATGTAATGAATTCTTTTGTTCAAAATATCCCTTAAACCCTTTTAACATATTCTCGTATAACACTTTAGCATTGTAATAAACACATAGTTTTCTACAGTTTTCATAGAAGTCATCTGCAAACTTAGGTCTACCAGTACATTCTGCTACCATTATATCATGTGTCTTACCTGCAGAATAGAATCTCTTATATACAAAGAAAGAACCTAATGAATTGGTTCCTGATTTATCCATATCATAAGGGTCACATCCAGCAACATATAATGCATATGGTATTTCTCCATTAACTCTCTCTGGTCTTTCAAATATTGCAATACATCCACTAGCATCTATATAAGAGTTTGAATCTTTGTTATTATTAAGTGGGAATTCTGTTATGTAGTGCATGTCATCTGATGGCTCAAACTCAATCTCACTATTTCTAAATACTAAATGTCCAGTCTCAACTGAGTTTCTAATAGAAGGAGTTGTCTCAACTGTTGATAGCCATTCTAACATTTCAGGAGAACTAAATATGGCCCCTTTATCTCTTAAAAAAGCTTCTTTATATGATAGAGGGAATTGTGTTAGAACACCATGCAAAGCTTTAGGATCAAGTCCAGTTTTAGCTTTATTTCTTAGATGCTCTAAGTCATCAATAGCTGCTGCTTCATTTGAATTACCATTCTCATCTACCATTGGTTGTTTATACCATTTAGAATCTGGGTTCATACATAGTCCCCAACGTCCTTTGGCTGCTGATGAAAAGAATCCAGTTAATTTAGATTGGTCCTCTGGGTCTTGGAACTCAAGCATATTATACTTGCTTGGATTCATAAACATCTCATAGAAATATTTAGATCCTGTGTCCATGTTACCTGATGAACCAAATAGTAATGCAACTCCCGTATATATTGAACCATCTTTAATAAGTGGTTCTGTATAAGAATATGTATCCACTATATTAGGGAATACACCAGTCTCATCCAGTATCAACCAATTAGCTGACAAACCCACGGCAGCTGTTGGGTTATCTTTAAATGATATTGATTTAACATTACTCTTATATCCTTTCCAAACTTTAATACCTCCTAAGTCAACTTGATATCTAGCAACTATATTATCTTTTAAGTCTGGATTTCTTTGCTTTCTAAATTCTGTATTAGCATTTAAATGGTTAAGATTATCTACAACCATGTTCATTGTGTTCTGACTAAATGCAGACATAAATGCACCAATAACAGTTCTTGAATCTGGATAGAATGTAAACTCATGTGAGCCAATAGCTCCTGCTTTATAACTCCATCCTTGACGTCTACCTTTAACAGCAATCAAACTTTTTTGGTTGTGTCTACAATAATCAATCATCCAAAAGTATTCATAATCTAAGTCAACAAACTTAGGGAATATCTTACTCTTCCTACCAGTAGCTTCATTGTGACCTAATATAGGACAGAAGTTTAAATAAAAAAAATGTATACCTGTTATACTAATCCCATCTGAATTAGTAATTCCATTTATACATTTATCCTTTACATCTTCCCAGAACAACTTATATTCATATGTTCCTCTAGGCAAATTAGTATACATACCATTCTCATTAAAGAACTCAGCTAAATAGCTAAACTCTTTTGAGTTTGTAAATGTTTCTACATTTGGTATATACTTATTCATAATTATTGTTCTTCAAACATTCCAACATCTGCATTACCCCTCACCTTTGTTCCATGAGATTCTTCTGATTTACATTGCTTTAATGCATCATTTAAACTCTGAACAGTTTTAGGCATTAGGTTAATAATCTTTATAACTTTTTCTGGATCATCCTCACCTGCAAAATCTATACCTCTATAATACTCTTCCATTTTAAAGATGACAGAGTTAGCCGCATCTAACATTCTCATTGCTGGTGTTAGATGCAAGCTGGTATATTTCTCTATCCCTTCCTTTATATCTTTAGTTACACTAAACTTCTTGTCTTTAATTACATCACTAATAATAAGATTATGGCGGTCTTTATCAGGATGTATAAAATATGGAGAATTAAAATCAGAATAAAACCATATGTATTTTATTTGATTTGTAGCTAATGTCTTGTCCTTTGATTTGTCACTCTGCCATAATTCAGAGAAAGGACTAATGCATAAAGCCTCTGGTGAGATTACTATTTTTGAATCAATTAAATCTATTATTCTCATTTATCTTCCTTTGTAACTTCTGCTGATATTTTATTATCAATGCATATGTTATATATCAATGTTGCTAACTTATCAAAGTCTTCACACTTGATTTTAATTTTGAATTTCTCTTTTGAGCTTTCAAATGCTATTTCAAATGTTTCTTCCATCATCCTTATTTTAATAAATTAATTGCTTCATGCTCAGAGAATATCTGAATTGTTGGTTCTAGTTTCTTAACTCTTAATTCTATAGTCTCAGCCCATTTAGCTTGGCCTTGAATCACTTCTTTCATTTCATCTATAATAATATAAGCCGTCTTTAATCTTGCTTCTAGTTCAATTATAACACCAGCCAGGTTTAATCCTTTTTCTGAGCTATGTCTTGAAAATATATCATTTCCTTTTTCCATTATTTTTCACTTGTTATTAGTATTTGGTGAAGAGCCTTTGCCATTGTATCAACCAATATCTCATCTCTATCTAAAGCATCATATCCTAAACTTTCAAACATGCAGTGCATTAGTTCATGTAAATAGACTTGCTCCTTCTGTTCTTGCGTAAGACTCTTCTTAATCTTAATAGTATTCTTTGACGCATCATGTTCTCCCCAACTACCCTCTTTATCAATTTTAACAACTTGTCTCACTTTATATGTTTGACCAAATATCTGAAACTTTTTAGGAATTACCATATCTGAATCCTTTCACTTCTATATGTCCTGTAATTCTTTCCATTTCCTCATATTTATGATTAACTTTAAAATACTCTCCATCAGACTTAATCATACACCATCTTTTGCTTGGTGTGCCTTTTGAATTCATGTATTCTTCAATTAATATTTCTGTAGATTCAAACTGTTTCTTTGACTGTACATTCCTTTTAATTAACTTCTGCTTACCATTCTTATCTGGCTTACCATATATATCATTCAGCACTTGCAGAGTTATTTTCATATTATTATTCCTCTAAAATTTGCCTATTGGACATTGACTTGTACTTCTCACTTTCAATCTTAATTCACAACCACATCCATTTACTATTTGATCTTTCTTTCTTTTCTCACTTCCATATGTAAAGTCTTTTACCACTCTAGCTGTATTTCTAGCTGAACAAACAAATTGATCTCTTATAGGACAATCAAAGCATCTCTTTAGTTTTTCCTCAGCAACACTTTCTACTGCTTCATTCTTGAATATCAGGTTCTTGAAACCCTGGAATATTTTTGGTATATCTTTTAGATCCATCTTCATTGTATTTTTTATTCACATGAAACTTGCCTAGGTATATGCAATTGATTGCTTTCTTCTCCTTAACCATATCTACAACAAACTTAAACTCACTCTTACAGATTTCTTCTGCAAGGGCTTCACTTATGTTTAGCTTATTAGCAACTCTCTTAGCAATACCTTCAATTTGCACTCTCTTCTAATTTTAATGTTCTTACTATTATATAATCTTCATCAATGTGCTTCTCTATTATACATGTAAAGTCTGGATGCTTCCTTGCATATTCTCCCATTCTTTCTTCTGTAACAGAAACTAGCTCATCTAAGCTTTCATCATCATTTGCAACAATCTTTGCATTAATTATTTTTATCATTACATTTTATAACTATATTAACCTCTCCTCCTTCTATCATAGATAGTATGTTAGGATTGATTATTAATTCTTTGCTTCCAATCAAAGTTTTCTTGTCCTTTAATTTCTTGATGTAATTATTAAAGCTCATTGTGTTAAGATTTAATGTCTTTACAAGATGTGCTCTAGTGCTTCTATTTAAAGAACTAATGTTATTGTTAAGCATACCAACTATAATAGATAGTTCATATTCACTCATGTTCAAAAAGCAGTTCAATAACTTAATAGCTGCTTTGTTATAATTCTCTTTTGAGACAGGTATAATCTTTTGCATTGTATTATAATAAAATGTATTATTGATGTATATATCAATATAAGCATTTAGATTATAAATTGCAACTTAATTTAATAATATATTTAATTATTAAACAATAAAGAGTTTAAGCAGCAATTTAGCTACTCAAACTCTATGTCTTGAAAATGAGAAGATTTTGATATCTTTAGTTTAACGGTTCCCTATTTGTCTTGTGTTTCCATTTAGACTCTTAGGATTATTCTGTTGAATGGGTATTGCCTTTACACCTTGATGTACCATTCTTAAACCTATTATATTCTTTCACTGCAGGTATCTAAGGAAGTCCATATAACTTTCAAGTTTCCTTGTTTTGAATTAGGGCCTTAGACTAGTTGCAAACTTTCTCTGTCTTTAATTAATATATGGTATTAAAAGTTAATATGCAACTTAATTTGAATATTTATTTACTTTCATAATCTGCATTATTATAAAGCTACATAGTCTGGGTGATTTACTATCTCCTCCACCCTTTTATATTCATCCATTAGCTCATCACTTATATGTATGTTGTCAATGTTATCAGTTGCATCACATATCTGTTTAAAGTTGTCATCACTAACTTGATTAAATGTTACCCTCCTTTTAGATGCAATACTAATTAGTCTCTTGCCTAGCTTTAATAGTTTCTCATCTCTCCAATCTAATATTCTATTAATCAGCATTGTCCCAGTTTTTATTAGTAGTGTTAAATGTCTCTATCTTCTTCATTGCTGATTCCCAATAGTTTATCTGTGTTGAATTATCACTTGTTAATGTAGGATAGTTCATTCTCCTAACACCTTCCTTTAAATGTATATCTCCATTCTCTACATCTACAAATAATATTTCATCATCATAGTAGTTCTTACTCATTGTCTTTGCTCTCATATTTTTTAGTTATTTCTTTTTGTGAGTTTATAATTCCTTGTTGTGATAGTTCTAAGATCATTGTATTAATAATCTTAATCTTTAATTCTGCTGTTAACTTATCCCATTCTAATAATGTGTTAACATATTCCCTTGTTACTCTCTCCATTGTTTTTTATATCTTACATCCATACATAAGCATCATTTCATATTGGTTTTTTAGTCTGAACCATGATTCATATCCAAGCTTCTTCTTTCTTCTTTCTATTAATGCTTGCATTCTAAACTGTGATTTTCTCTTGTTCTTGATAGTCATAGCAATCTTTTAATGTTAATGGATGGTATGCATGTCCTGTAACTTTATAGGTATTTCTCATTGTTGACATGTAATTATACAATTTTCTTGTATTATATATTCTTTTCCTTTTATTTTTTATTGTCATAATAATAAGTGTTCATTATATTCCTATGCATTCCATGGTGTTTCCATTCTTTTATAAATTGCTCAACTGAAAGACTTTTTGGTATATTCTTATAATCCATTGTGTATATTCTCTTCTTCCTTTTGTTCTTAATAGTCATTGTATTTTCTGCTTATATATAATTGTTTCATTAATTCAATACATCCTTCCTCATCTCTTTGGTTATAATTAAATATTCCATTAACCATTCCCCTCATTGTGTTCACTTGAGCTATTATATTAGCACCATTTAATACAAGGCATTTACCAACTGATAGTCTTGTTTGATGGTTAGTTACAATTATTTTTATGTTTTCTGTTTCCACTATTAATGTATAGCTATTAGTTTAATTTCAATACAAAGGTAGTGTATAATTATAACATATACAACTTTGTTTTATATTTTTTTTGTAAAATTTTTTGTGTGTGTTAAGAGAGGGAGGTTATTTTTATTTTTTTTGAGTATGTTTAAAGGTGGGGCAACTCCAGAAACCTCCCCTCCTTAAATCTACGGGGAAAAATGCTTTCCAAGTGCTTCTGTCAACCGCAGATTTGATGTGCCAAACGCACAAGCACACGTATTAGCTCATTGGTCAAACGCCAACCAGTCTGTCAAACACAGATGAGCTAATAATAGCACAATATTATCCTTATGGTAGATGGTGAACCATTCTTTATTTATTATGCTTGCAAATACCGCTTATTATGGAATCTAAATTGAAAGTTGTAACAGTACAAGAGTTTATGAAATCAAATGGTATGGTTTCTATTGTACCTGTAGTACGCACAAATGTGAATGATTATCCTTACATCACATTCATTAACAACAAGAATGAATCAGAGAACATATACTTCTCTAAGGATTCTTCCAAGTTGTTAACTAAAGGATTGCCTATTACAAGAGGCTTCTTTGCTAACTATAGTATTGGGTTCACAACCAATGCTGCAGGTGAGACAAGAACCAAACTTGTTGGACAAGGTCAACGTTTATCTGTTGAGGACTTGTTCTAAGGATCACGCATACACACAAGCTATCTACCATTGAGTAGGTTGAAAATGGATAACCATTGCTTGTGTGTGTGTGCCTTTAATTACTTAAATGAATTAGATTAATTATTTACATTTAAATTAAATTAAATGATTTCAATTAATGGGTGTGTTTGTGTTTCTTTAGAAGATTCACTTGCATTTGATTTTAAATAGAGGTTTAATTGCCTTGTTAAAGAAATGAGGGATAATGATATTGATTGATATAACTTATTGATTGTCAGGATATTATAGATTAAAGGAGTGTTTATTCCATTTAATTATAATTGATTGATTGTCAATGAGTTATATTGATAACTAATTAGATAAATCACTTAAAAATGATTGAGTAAATGAGCTGAATGACTAGTTAGACTAGGGGTACAGCCCATTCTTCCAATGATTAACCATTTTAGTCTTTATTCAAAAAAGATTAATATGTATTTTATATAGCTTTTAATTAATTAATCAGAACATGATACAAATTTTATTGAATTAAGAATATAAATAAAATGTAGTTGTAATTCTGTTAAATGATTGTATATATTAATCAATTATTAGCTTATTTACAAGTCCTTATGAACTAATGATTAAGGCATATTATTATGTTTAAAACAAAAGAAGCTGTTAAGTACGCAATTGACCTAAAATCGTTTAAGCAACGTGTGATTAACTCATATGTGTCACTAGGGAATGTAATTGCCAGTTAATTCAGAGTTGTACAATAAGACTATAAAATCTAGTTAATATTATTGTATAATATAACTGCCACAAAATTCAAAAAGATAAAATGTCTTTTGATATGTAATAACGAGTAACTGAATAGTTATACATATATTTTCTTTTATTAACTAATTAACAACTAACCGCTTACTAAAAACATTTAAACAAATGAAACAATTCAAAACATTAATCAAAGAATCTGCAATTATATGTTTAATTGTATTTGCATTCATATTGTCAATATTTATGACATCATGTGAAGAACCACAACCAAGAATTCCATCAATAGCTGATGAAGTTGTTAAATATTCTGGTAATTATGAAATCATTAATGATTCTATTGCTGTTCTTAAAGATGGCAAAGCAAATAGAGATTTTATATACAAGAAAATTGCCTTAAATGGCAGATGGAAAAGAGTTATTTAAACCTTTAAAAAAATAAACAAATGAAAGTATTAATTAATGATTGCTACGGTGGATTTTCATTCTCCACTGAATTTAAAGACCATATCAATTCTATAACTGATAATCTTATAAATAAATATAAACTTTCAGCAAGACATAATGTTCTTTTAGTTGAAGAAGCTATTAAATTTGGTCTTGACAAAGCATCAGGTATATGTGCTCAACTAATTGTAGTTGAAATTCCAGATGGTTGTGAATACAACATACGTGAATATGATGGAATGGAACATATTAATGATATTTGGATAGAAGTATCTAAAGAAGATTTATCAAATGGTTTATCTGAAGACCAAATAAATATGGTCCTAAAGGGATGTTCCATAAAGCTTAAATAGAATGTTTTTAGTTTTTCATTCTATTGTTTAACCAACTCCTAATAAATGCAGAAGATATAGTACTAGGACTTCTGTTGGTTTAATTTAAAACTATAAAATTAATTATAAACCGCTTATTAAAAATCTAAAACAAATGGTAACATTATGTATTTTACCACATATTATATGTGGAACAAAAAAAGGAGGATGGAATATCATCTCCAAAATAACAGGAATGCTTAGTTGTATTGCAATGGATGCAATATATGTCATACCTTTAATATTTATGTAATATGTATGAAATAATTTACTATAAACAAGATAATACATTTCATTATGTTGTTCATGCTTATCCAGACAAGTGCAATGAAGTGCTTGCTTCTGAAAAAGAAACTTTATTAATCTATTTAAACTAAAATTATGAAAAATTTCATTAACACATTAGGTTGGACAGGAATAATATTAACAATATTGGTATTTATATTATCAAGTTGTTCAACAAGTAAAAGAGTGGATTATGTTTCTAAATGTCCTAAATGGGACAAAACTAATTCATATTCAGGTAACTAGAGAGTTTATGTGTAAGCGGTTACCATAAGAAGTAGATTGGCCTATTGTAGTCAAAAATGGAGTGTGAATCTCCATGCTAATGCATCATAACTATCTTTCCAAGGGATAGCAGTTGTAATAAACTGAATGCAGAGGAGCAGAATTTAGTATTAATATATAAAGAAAGATTGATGTGGAGATTTTAACATTTAAAGAAATTAAGAAGTTACAGAACTTGTTTAGTTGGGCACAGTTCTATCAGAATAGTGAGCAATTAGCAATATCTAGATATCCTAGACACTATTATTATGAGTATGGCAAGAAATGCACATTAATGCCTGAAAATGATGTTATTAGATATAACAATGTTCAACAAGAGATTAAACTAATTGGCAACAAATAGTTAAAAAGAATTAATTATAATTGATTACATTATCTACAGACTGTATGTCTCAAAGTTAGATTTAAAATGTAATTAGTTAAATTATATAAAGGAATCATCCCTCTCCTTATTACAAACTGGGATTTATTAAAAAACAATCAATAAATACAATTATTATGAAAACTTTAGAAACATTATCAAAAGGAGAAACTTTATTAACATCTGTTAGAAAAGTAAATGGTGGCAAATTTCAAATTGAAATTGCTGAAATGGTAGAGAACCCAAATGCAAAGGTTAATGTTGCATCTCTATTGAATGCAGGTGATGAGCGTTTTGCTCAATCTAATGGCAAGCCACGTAGAGCTTGGCAATCTGCAACTCCTGAAGGTTTGATGCTAGTTGGACTAGATGTAAACAAATTATCATTTGCTAATGTAAATGGTAAGGAAGTTGCAACAGTTAACATGTTAAACCCAACACTTGATGGTGAGCGTTTACATGTACGTTTAGTTGACAAGTATGAGCCTTCTTATGAAGGACAAGCTCCTAAGCAAGTTGTTGATAAAGATGGTAATAAAACATTCTTTATGAGTGATAAAAAATACATCTATCAATCAACAGAAATTGTTTGTGGAACACCTCAACATTCTATCATTAAATCTGATGAGAGAGTTAAACAAGGTGCACATGTTGCATCTGTTAGTTCTGCAAGTGCATTGAATGCATAATGCAATATAATTAGATGAGTGAACGTTAATAGCGTTTGCTCATCTTTTTATTTTAATTTAAATTTATAATCAAATGGAAAAATATAAATTAAAAAGAATTGATGATGGTTTAGTTAAAGAAGCAAACAAAGTTATTTACATTGAATGGAATGACAATGGTACATTTAAATCTAAACATGATGAAGCTGCTATTGGAAGAAGTCTTATGTTAGATTCAAATAATTTTAATTATACTTGGTTAACAACTCAAATAGTTGAAATATTAGAAGAAAAAGACAAATACATTAAGTTTAAAACAGAAAATTCAACATATGAACTTGTTCAACATTTTTAAAAAGAAGCCCATCATCATTCCACTTGTGTTCAACGGACAAGCAAATGGACAGTGGGTAGAATGTTTTAAAGGAGACGATACATACAACAAGTTAGTTAAGTTGTATGGAGAACCATTGCCTAAACAAATTGAAGTAAAGCCAGTAGAACCGGAAAAGTAGAAACAACACCTCCCCAGTTTCTTGTTGACTATGCACAGTCAAAGGATTTATAAGGACCATACAAGTAGAAAATACATCTCTGATTTTCTTGTTCCGTGCGTAGGGAAGGATTTAAAGGAGAGTGAGATTGGGCGACGTTTATCTTTTGTAACTCAACAACAAACAGAAAAAGATGTTAGTCAGGTAATGCGTAATGTGGAAATGGCATCACATCCTTTAGTACAATGGTTGCATCGTTACAGGTTCGAGTCCTGTTCTGACTACAAATTTCACTCTTAGTGTTATGAGGTAAAACACTTTGACCCTTATATCGCCTGATGTTGCAACATCCGAATATAAGGAGAGTAAGTTGGTTCGAATCCAACAGAGTGGACAAATAGTCAGGTGGCGGAATTGGTTAGACGCAGGTATCTCATGATATGATTGCAGGTTCGAATCCTGTTCTGACTACTTTATCTGCTGAAAGCAAACATATAAAGCTGGACCTACGGAATAGGTTTATAATCCCAACCAAGATGGAGTTGTTTGTAGACAGATACTCGTACCAGCTTATATATTATGTATAAGACGAAGTATTCACACACTTGGAGTGACAGGAATATAAAGAGAGGGTAACACCTCTCTTTATTTATATTTAAAAACAAGTTTATTACAGCTTTTAGCTTTATTTCTACAACATCTTGCTATATTAGCAGGGTCAATGTTGTAAAAAGCGGCACATTCTGCTACAGATGAAAACTCAGATATATTAATATTGTTTTTATATACTAATACAGTCTTTTTTTGTTTTTCTCTAAAATGTTGGACATTTTTGAGTTTAATGAAAGATAAAGGATTAGTATAAAACAAATTATAAGCTTTTATAGCTTTTTTAGATGTGTTAAATTCTCCAATATAATAAACAGTATTAAGATATGAGCATCTTACACGATACTTTCCTTTGTATATATCATACTTTTTGGCTGTAGTTTTAGGAAGATAATCTTTACATTGCAGTTTACCACCTATATGATTATTACATAATTTGTTTGATTGATAATAACTTATCCAGTATATTTCTCTTTGTTCCCAAGATTCTTCTATACATTCTTCAATTATATCTATAATAGGTAATTTATTAGATTTGGCTAAATATTTTATCCAGTTAGCTAATCTTGATTTTAGCCTTTTTGCATTAGATATATGAGAAGAATACCTGTTTTTTATATTACCAGTTTTTCCTATATATCTTATTTCTAAGGTATCAGGATCCATTAACTTATAAATGTATATTTTCATATTATAATATACATAAATTACCTGTCATATGCAACTTATTTGCATATTTTTTTGGAGTGACAGGTAATAACTAAACGCTAGTGGGTAAAGCGTAGCAACAGAATGTCCTATTCATACTACATTAATCTATATAGCTGGTCAAGTCAGTATGTGAGCACATAAGGACACATAATAGATTATAAGGTAGTGTGTTGTAAAGGTTGCTGATAGTCAGGTGGTATATTAGAAAACATTTGGTAATATGGAGCTGCAGTGAAGTATTACATGGCAGGTTAAGTAAAGAGTAATTACTTTATGTAAACTGATAAAGGAATCATCCTTTGGTACCAGGGCAGAACTGGTCCTGACTACAATTAACAATTAATATTTAACTTTGAACCCATGAAAGTAGACTTAGATGATGAAAAAGCAGCTATTGGCTTAGAAAAAAATAGTAAGGATTGTAAACATGGATGGAATGATGGTAGTTGCTGTTGTAATTGCAGTAATTTAGTATTAGTTAATAGACATCCAAGCAATACTTTAGTTGAAGCTAAAGGAAGCATATCAACTACTTTTGGTTTTGGATGTAAAGCAATGACATTTGATGAGAGTGGAGAAAATAAAAACAAAATAGATAGAATAATATTTAGCTCATCTTTACATGGAATGTGTGAATTACATTGTAGAAATAAACCAAAATAAATGTGTTGTTCCTTTGAGAAAGGAATTGGTTAGAGAGATAAAGTGAAGGTTATGCTAACACTCTACAACACAGAGGACTTCTCATCCTCAAACATTGGACAGAGCAGGGTATTGTAGCTTGAGGTTCCTAGGCTCAAGAAGATGGGTTTCAAATACCCACTGTCCAGCAAAAATAGTCAGGTGGCGGAATTGGTTAGACGCTATATAGCAGTTTGGAAACAAGCCCAGCTACGAAAAATTACAGGTTCGAATCCTGTCCTGACTACAATAGGTTGATTGGGGAAAGCTGCTCATGCGGAAGAGGAGGATATAATCCAAAGTAATGCCAATCATAAAAGCAGATGTCCACGCACCCATCTTCTGCTTTCCTATTTTATTTAATTATTAATATTTAAACTAAAAAAAACTAATGAAAATAGTAATAACAATAGGAGATTTTAAAGTTGAACTATCTGATAATACTGATAGTGCTATAAAATACATTTTTGTAGAAATTAGACAAACAATAACAAGTGTTGTAACAGATTATAAATCACTAAACAAACAATAATAATATGGCAGACATAACAAAATGTAAAGGTATAGATTGTTCAATTAAAGATACATGTTATAGATATACAGCAATTGAATCAATATTGCAATCTTACTTTATGGAATCTCCTATTAAGGATGGTAAATGTGATATGTATTGGGGTGAGGATGCTGAAGCTATATTTAATCAGTTAAAAGGAATACTAAACAAACAAGACTAATATGAAAACAGAATTATGTTAGAAAACGAAAATTTGAATGAAGCAGAAAAACCGCAATTGAATATAGGTGCTGTTAGGTATCAGTATTTTTAAACAGAAGGGGAGAAATTAAAAACTAAAATTATATAGATATGAGAAATGAAAAAACAGTAACAACAAAATTAATGATGAGCTTGTACGCAATGGCTTCCCATCAAGGTTTTTTAGGTGTTAGAACAGGTAATAATGATTTAGATTTATTTGTTTTAAATCAATGGATTAGAAAGCGTATTAATATCCATATTTTAATTGAATTAGACTATGAAGAAGGAATGTATAGAATAAATGCTTGTAATATACAACGTGAGCCTGAATGGATGTTAAATAAAATATACGATAAATATTTATTCAAAAATTATGAATTCGCTTTATTTACAGGTATTAGTGAATTTTTAAAACAAAACTATTTATGAAAACAAAAGACGATTTAAAAAAAGAGTATGTTTTTAGGCATACAAAAAATTGGGATAAAGAAACTACTGAAAAATACATATATAATGTTTTAGAAGATTTTAGTGTTTTTTATCAGGGATATTTGGAAGGAATAAAATCTGTTGCTGATAAAGCATTGCCAATTTTAGAATACACAAAAGGCAAATTAGATTCATCGGCAGGCTTTTTTCAGCAATCAGTTGATAATTTAATAACGGATTTGCACACACACACAGGCGGGTAGGGTTTAAAAATATTGTACCTAACGGTCGAGGCTATGAGCAGTTGCCTTGTAAATACTGTTCAATTAACCAACAAACGCTGATAGGCAATTGCTTATAGCCTTTGTTAGCAAACGTATTTTATGGATTATAAATTAACAACAAACAGACAATATTCACACCACGATAAAGATGGTGCTGATAGAAATTACATATCCTATTTTTTGAATGGTATATTAATATTGAAACAAAAAATACCATTTGATACAAATTGGGAAAGAGGTTTTGATAGACGAACATCAATATATGATGAATATATTTTGAATGGTAAAATGTATCAAAAACGCAGAAAATGGCTTGGGTGTTCTAATGAGGATAATGATAAAACAGAGATACGAGAAGTATCATTTCCATTATCAAAAAATAGATTAGCACAATTTGATATACCAAAGGACTTTCGGATTGTGGTGTCTTAATATGTTTGCTAACTAATGGCTAACCGCCATAACGTGGCGTATATACAACTAAATAAACAAGACTAATGAAAACTAAAGAAGAAATAGTAATACAAGCAAAAGCGTATGCAGAATCTATTGGTAATGAAGATGGAACATCTGCTTATGATTATGTAATGGGTTACAACCAATGCCAAGAAGATATAAAGGAATATATTTTTGAAGTAGCATTTCAATTTCATAGATTAGGCAAATATAGTGGTAACACAAGTGATACTCATTTTACTGATATTTATGAAGAAACAATAAACTCACTAAACAAACAAGACTAATGACAAGTAGAGATTTTGCCTTTTGGCTACAAGGGTTTTTTGAAGTAAGCAATGCTGAAACAATTACCAAAGAACAAACACAAGTGATTAAAAAGCATTTAAACTTAGTATTTAAGCATGAAATAGACCCAAGTATGGGAGATGAAAAACATCAACAGGAGTTAAATGAAATACATAGCCCTTACTGCTAACTAATGGCTAACCGCCATAACGTGGCGTATATACAACTAAAAAAACAAGACCAATATGAACAAAATAGAGAGAGCAATTTATGATGCTAAAATTCATATAAAAGATTTAGAAAAAGACAGACTTATAATTGAAACTAAAATTGATGCCTTTAACAGTATGCTGACTAACTTAGAAAGCATTGAAAGTTCTACAAGTATTCCACATATAAACAAACAAGAATAATGAAAACACAAGAAGAAATAAAACAGTTAGCTGAATCAATTTATGGTAAAGGTAAAGTTGAAGATTATGAAGAAGGATTTATAGATGGTTACAACCAATGCCAAGAAGATATGGCTAAGAAATACGCAGAAGATGATATGTTAAAATGTTGGAATACTGCTCACAAAATGGCAGAACAATACTACAAAAAAACATTTAAACAAGACTAATGAAAACAAAAGAAGAAATAGAAGCAATGGCAAATGACTTTGTATCACTTGCATTTAATAAACAAGATTTGTATGATGGCTTTATAAATGGCTACACTCAAGGCAGTTTAGATATGGCTAATGTTGATAATGTAAAAGTAACAAGATTTGAAGTCATTGATGAAAGTGGGAGAGTATATACTAAGCGTAAGTGTAAAGTAGAATTATCTTACCAAGATGATGACACAACTTTAAAAGTATTTATTAAACAAACAAGAATAATATGAAAACACACATCAAAGCATCACTCATCACACTGTTGATTATATCAGCAATTATAGGATTAGTATATTCAATGATATTTTATCCTCAATTATTGGTAGATATTTTTATGTATATAGCATTAGTGGTAGTTGTTGTAGCCATTTATCAATTAGTGTTAATAAACATAAAGAAATAAGGGTCCTCATTACCATTATAATAAAAGCAAAGAAGAAGTATGTCAGCTATAATGGTTATGTAACGTCTGTGACACTATATGTTTTCATACTTTCCTATAGTGTAGATAACGGGACCAAATTATTAAATAAACAATACAATGACAGTTATACATGAAGTACAACAAGTTTTATGGGTAACTACACCACATGGTGATGGTCAAGTTCTTTTTATTATGGACTATGGTGTACATGAGAACACTATCTGGGTGGTAGCCTTAGAAGATGGTAGTGAAATAAAGCATTATAATACCACACAAATAAAACTTTGTTGGAATAATACATTAAATTTTAATCTAAATAAATAAAAATTATGACAAGTTATGATGATTGGAAGTTAGCAACACCTGATAATGAAGGTGATGCAATTAATGTTGAATGCCCTGAATGTGAAGGATGGGGATTAATTGATGATGAAGAATGTTTTGAATGTGAAGGTAAAGGAATTATTAATAAATAAACTATAAAAAATGGGACAAAAAGTAATTATTGAAGATCTACAGCCTGGTAAAACATCCAATGGCAATGATTATTCTACAGAGAGTATGAAAGTTTACATTAAAGCTCAACATAAGTTGTCTGCTTTAGTGCCTAGAGATGCAACAGTTTGGACTAAAACTGATAGTGAAATAAAAGAATTAAAGAAAGCTAAAATGCAACATAAAGTGTTGATGCTATCTAATTATCCAGAATACACTAATAAATCTGATTTTTACACTCAAAAAGCGCTAATATGGAACTAACTAACAACCAAAAAATCAATGAATTTTATTCAGAAGCATTATCATTCATACAAAGAGATGATTATAAGAAAGCAACTAAGATTCTATATAATTCTATGCCAGAATCATTATATGATCAGTCTATGGATATTCTATTTAATAGAAATACAAAGACAATTGATGATGAGTTTAAAGAGCTAAGAGAGCTAATTAAAATGGTTGATGATAAGTTATGTGCTTTTTCATTTAAAGATGAAGTTAATGAAGAGATAGTTGATCATTTTAATGGTGATATATTTTAATTATGATAGTAGAAATAACAAGAGAAGAGAAGAGTCAAATTGTTAGAGATACATTGGACAGAATAGTTTATTGTAATAACTATAAAGAAGAGCTAATAAAGCTTAATAGTAAATACAATCCACATAGAGATGTCAAATATAGATATAACAGTATTCAAGAAACTTTAATAATCCCTCAAATAATAACATAAGATGAATTATAGAGATAAGAAAAGATTAACAAGCAAAGATAAGTCTTTAATAAAGGCTAGATATTTTGCTAAAGTGGAAGAATATAAGCTAAAGACTATTGATGAGTTAACTGATATATTTAGAAACACTAAGATATCAGCAACAGATAGGAATGCAATTATTGCTGCAACAGAATATCTAATGCAAGATAGTATGGACAAAATTACAACAATGAAAATTGATAGTGAAATAGATGCTGAATAATGGCAAAAAAGAATACAGGAGATAAGTCATTAGTAATTTCTAAAGCTATATTTGACAAGTTTACTAAAATTGATGATAAGAACATTAAAGATTTCTTTAATGAAACTACAATGTTTATAATAATTGTCAATGCTAAAAACAAAATTAATATGTTGCATTCATTTATGGTAACCAAAAAACTTACTAAAGGTGTGTTTAAATTCAATTACATGTGGGATGGCAACTTGTCATCCTGCAATGTAATTGTAAGAGAGAATGAATCAGCAGAAAATTATGAAATTAGAATTAATGATTTAAAATCCTATATGAAAAATGAAATCAAACTTGGAAGATTGTATGCAAGATCAATACAATGAGCTTACATTAGTTTCAATTGTTAATAGTTTTACAATTGTAGATAAAAAGATGAAGATAATTAATATATCTGAAGATATGTTATCTGAAGATAATTTGAATTATTTAATGCAATTAAAAAAGAGATATAAATATAGTTTACAATACACAATTAAATAAAAAGAAATGGAACAAAATTTAATATTAGACATTAATAGGATTTCTAAGAAACTTCTTGTTAATGATATTTTCTATGGTTTGTTTTTGACAACAATAGAGAAAAAAGAATCAAAAGATGTGCCATTGGCTGCTGTTGGTCTTAATAAGAATACAATGGAATTCTGTTTAATAATTAATCCAGAAGAATGGTTTAAGCTTACAGATGAGATTAAGTTTGGTGTATTAAAACATGAGGCTATGCATTTAACAGCATTCCATTTAATAACTATGGATTTATATCCAAATGCTAAAATGGATAATATTGCTTGTGACATTGATATTAATCAAAAGATACCAAAGCAATATTTGCCAAAATGGGGATGTTTCTTGGAAGAATTCCAAACAAAATATCCACTATTAAATTGGCAAGAAAATGCTGGTAGAGCTCATTATTACAAAGAACTTGGTAAATTATCTGAAGAAGAAAAAGAGGAGATTGGTATTGATGAAAAATCACAGCATAAATGGGTTATAGTTGATGGTAAAGGTAAGCCATGTAATGGTGAATTAACTGATGCAATGAAAGATGCTATTAGAGTTCAGGTTGAACACACTATTGAGAATATAGCTGAAGAGATTCAAAAGTCTCAAGGTAATATTCCTGTAGAAATTGATAAATTGATTAAAGGATTTGTTAAGCCTAAGCCTAAGTTTAATTATGCCAAATATATCAAGAATTTTGTTGGTAATTCAACTAAATACATGATTGGATCAACTAAGCTTAGAGAGAATCAAAGATTCCCAGGACAGCCTAAAATCATATTAAAACCAGTATCTAAAATGCTTGTATTGATTGATGAGTCAGGTTCTGTTTCAGAAAAAGAATTGTATGATTTCTTAAATGAAATTCATCACCTATCTAAGAAAACTGATATAGAAATTAGACCATTTGACACTGCTGTAATGGATCCTGTTAAATATTCTGGTAAAGGATCATTTAAAAGAACTAATTGTGGTGGTACATCATTTACAGCTGCTGTTGATTTTTATAATAAAACCAAATACAATTCATGTATTATATTTACAGATGGATTTGCAGAAACTCCTCCAGTATGTAATAAGCGTTTATTATGGGTTATTAGTTCTAATGGTGATGAATCTCCTATAAAAGATCATGCAACATGGATTAAAATCCCTCAAGAGAATTAGGTGTCTTAGTTAAGACATTGATTAAAATAAAATAACATAGTTATAAAAACAACTTAAAACATGAAAATTACACAACATCCTATAATTGATATTAATGTATCAAAAGCTTTAGAATTGCCATTCAATAGACCTAAAATTGAGAAACAAATAAAAATCATAGGTCAATCTGTAGTTTCAGTAGGAATTCTTAGAACTCCTGTATTTGTAAAAACAAAAGCTATAACTGGTAGATATGAATTATATAGTCTTGATGGTCAGCATCTTATAGAAGCCTGCAAAAGACTTGATGTTAAAACTGTTAAAGGCATAGTTGTAGAAACAGATTCTATTAGTGAAATGGTAAAAATGATGTCATTACTTAATAATGTAAACCAAAGATGGACTCTCATAGATTATGTTAATTCATATTGTGGTACAGGTAATGCTGACTTCTTTGCATTAAAAAACCATTCCATTACTAATGGATTTACTATAGCTATATCAGCTAGTATTCTTAGTGGAACTAATGTTTCAGGTGCAGGGTGTAAAAGTATTAAGAATGGTACATTTAAAGTTAATGCTGTTGAGCAAGATGTTATTACACAAAATCTTATTGATGTATCTACATTGATTAATACAACTAATGCCAAATTTCATAGAGCATATCTTAATTTTTATAGATCACTTGGTAGCACTTATAATCATAAGAAAATGATAACTAAGATTCAAGCAAGCAAAGAGTTTGCTAAGTTACCACATGATCAAACTTATCTTTATGATTTAATTCACAAAACATATACAGGTAAATAACATGAGCGTTGACATAGAAGTAGAAAAACAAACTAATATAGATGAACTTATAAAAGAACTAATAGAACCTAGTAAGGCAATTATATTATACAATGATGATATAAATACTTTTGAAAATGTCATAGACTGTTTGATTAAATATTGCAAACATAATAATGAGCAAGCAGAGCAATGTGCAATGCTTGTTCATTATAATGGTAAATGTGATGTAAAAAATGGTTCATTTGATGATTTACTTCCTATTTATACAGCATTATTAGATAATAAATTAAAAGTTATAATAGAATGAGAAATAAATATGATGCTTATTATTATAATCCTAACAAAAAATTAATGAGTTCTAAATTTGTAATAAGTTCTAAGAATATGATTCTTAGAAAATTAGATATGGATAGAAGAACAAGTATTTTATTGTATGATTTAGTTAAATTATTTATTAATGATTGCCATAGGTTTAAATGGGAAATAGATGATATTGAATCATTTAAATCAATAATTAATGATTTAATTTATTCTCATGATAATGATAATTTTATTATTTGTATATTAATGATTAAAAATCTTAAAAGAAATGAAAAATAAAAATAAAGTTACTATTGAATCATTAGTTAATGTTATTGAATTATTTGATTCAGAAGATGAAGGCAATAAAGCTATTGCATATTGTTTATTAAATCAGTTTGATTGGAACACTTCATCTAAAAGACATTTGTTTTATTGTGAATTGTTTTGGTATGCATACACTGGGTGTTTTATTACTAACAAAGATGATTTATGCTATAATCTTGAGAGAACATTTTCAAACAAGGTGTTAAAGAAATTTAAAGGATTTAGAAATTTAAGCAATAGATCACCAGAACCAATTATAGAAGGTCCTATTTATTTAACAGATAATATGCAAGATAAAGCAAAAAGATTTTTAAAAAAGTATTTGAATTATGAAAAAAGTAAGTATTATTCAATAATTAATAATTTTTAAATATATGATAACAGATTTAATAGCAAGACAAATAAGTTTTATCAAAAGCAAAGGTTATAGTGCTAGAGCGTATTCAAATTATGAGGTTAAAGTGACATTTAACTTAGCATTGCCAATGTGGTGTAATGATCTTGACTTAATAACACAGCCTAATCATGCAATTCTATATGCCACAAATAGAAAAAATAATATTCCAAGGCATTATGTTACATTTTTTAATAAAGATGAAGGTTATCCAGAAGTTAGTAACAATAAGTTTCTACAAATTAGTAGAATTTATAATATAAATGATTGGATTAAATCTGGAGAAAACTATTTACATACATTAACCAATGATAGAGCTGATGTATTTAGAGAAATAGAATCTAATATTATATTAAAGAAAATTGGTGACCTAACTGGTCAATGGGATAGACTTACAAGTGGCAAGTTTAAGAATCCTGATCCTACATGTGATTCTAACTATGGAGCTTCTAAATTTTCTTCTAAATATTATGAGGGAGTTGTTGCAGAATTAGATTGCGATAAAGTGGTAGATCCAAGTGAATTAGTAGAACAAGTGATATTTTAAATTAATAATTAATAATAAAAAAACAAATATGAGCAAACAAACACAACACAAACCTTCAGAGGTTTTGAATATTTTAAAAGATTTAATTGAAGCAAATGATAAACTTATGGCTAATGGACAATTGCCAGTAAGTGTGAGTATTATTGGTACTCACGGGATAGGTAAATCAACTATATGCAAGGAAGTTGCAAATGATTTAGGTCGTGGATTCTTCAAATTAAATTTAGCTCAATTAACAGAACCAAGTGAGTTACAAGGTTTCTATTTAAAGGAGTTTAAATTGACAAAGATTGATGGTGATTTAACTAAAGAGTCTTGGGTAACTGAGAATCTTATACCAAAATTTGTAGAAGATGGTTGGTCATATTCTACAGTTGTTAGAACAACATCATGTCCTCCAGACTGGGTTATTAACCTTCAACCTAATTCTATTCTATGTCTAGATGATTTTAGTAGAGGTAATAGTTTGTTTTCACAAGCAGTTATGGAATTAGTTAATACTAATGAAATGATTGGTTGGGATTTGAAAGGTAAAAACATTCAGATTATCCTTAATGAGAATCCAGACAATGGTGAGTATAATGTATCATCTTCTGATGCTGCTCAAGGTGATAGGATGGCTAAGATTAATATGATATGGAATGCACAAGATTGGGCTGCTAGAGCAGAGAAAATAGGATTAGATGAAAGGTTAAATTAATTAGCCGTTTTTAGTAGTAATACTAATTATTATAAGTGGGCAAAAACGGTGAACCCTGAAATGGGAATACCGTGCTAAATTTAAAGAATAATATCTTTAAATCAGTGTAACGCATAGTAGATGAATCTCATATAAAGAGAATATAATTCTACCAAGAGTGTCCGCCAACCTATTAGGTTGAAAATATATGCTGAACTTACAAGAAGATGAATTGTAAGAACTAGAGGATAAAAAGCCTTTAGGGTAACAAAAGATTAAATTAAAATTATTGGCATGATTTTTGCTATAGATAAATGATGAAGTTATTTCAAGATTACAAGAATTTTCCTAAAACTAGTGGTATTTATAAAATTACCACCTTACATAATAATGAATTTTATATTGGTTCTGCTTTATCTCTTAGAAAGAGAATGAAAGACCATATAAATGATTTAAAAGGTAAGAGACACTTTGTCAACAGATTGCAAAGAAGTTTTGGTAAATATGGAGAATGTGATTTTACAGTGGAATTTTTATTCATTTCACCTAATAACTTTAAATTAAATTCAGATAAACATAGAAAATTAGTTGTTTTAGAAGAAGTTCTAATTAATAAATTAGAAGCTAAATATAATACAATTAAGACTCCTACAACTCAAATTAATAATCCTTCTACATCAAAAATTGTATATCAATATGCAATGAATGGAGAATTTATTAAAGAGTGGTGTAGTAGTATGGAAGTTCAAAGAATATTAAATATTCAACCTCAAAACTCATTAAAAGATCTAAATAGATCTGCTGGTGGTTTTAGGTGGAGTAATACAAAATATACTAAACTTCCTAAATATAAGGCAAATCAAGGTAATTATTGTAGTAAGCAGATAAGTATATATGACTTATTTGGTACTTTAATAAAAACCTTTGATTCCATTACAGAATGCGCTAAAGAAATATTTCCTGATATTGAATTGAAGAAATCAATCCAAAATATTAGAAAATATAGTAAAGATAGCAGAGTATTGAATGGTTATAGATATGCTTTAGGTAATGATTTAAAATTGGATAATTCTATTAATTTAAAACATAGAATCAATTTTATAGTATTACAATATGATTTAAAAATGAATTTTATAAATATATATGGTACATTACAACTTGCTCAAAAGGCTACTAATGTAAAAAGTATATATGATAATTTATCTGGTAAAACTAAACAAGCAGGAGGCTTTGTTTGGCAAAAATTACAATAATGATAATTAATCTCTGTGATTAATTTTGTTCTTTGGGCTCCTGAATTGCTTGAGGCTAAGAAATCTGAAGGCATATCAGCAAGTAACAATGTTAGTCCACGTATGATGGATAAGTTCTTTGGTCTTGTGTCAACAATTGATGATTTGGAATCTAATTTAGATAAAATATCTACATTTGGTGATATGACAGTTGGTAAGGATGTAACAAGTCAGTTGATTAACTTTGTTAATAAGAAGCTTGATAAATTGCCTTCTATTGATGATTTGATTAAGAAGTATGATGTTCCAACATCTAAGTCTCAATTAACTGCATGTTGTGGTGATAGTGAGAAAGATTCTGTAAACTGGAAATCTGCAACAGCTGCTATCCTCACTACAAGGATGTATAACTATATGAGATATAATCAAGCTAGTATTACTAAAGATAATATTAGACAATATCTTGAATTAGTATTGCACCCAAGCTTTAGTGTTGATCAGAAATATCTAATGGTTAAACAAACTATTAATATTTCTAATACATTTGCTATGGTGTTATCTGGTGATCCAAGATTCTTAAAATTCATGACAAAATAATTATAAATTATATGCGCATAAGTTGGAATTTCTCCTTCTTATGCGTATATTATAAACCCCTCATAATGAAAATAGTAGAAACAGGAACAAACAAGTATATAGATCAACAACTATTTGATCATATTAATTCAATATGGCTTAATTTTGATGTTGTAATTAATAATGATAGTAATCTTTTATTTGCAAAGAATACAACAGTTAATAGACTTATAACAGACTATTCAGGAACTGGAATTAGTAGAGTTATTAAGGTGGAAAAAGCTGATTATGTTGTTATAAACAGATTTGTATTAAGTTCATATCCACAATATTTTGATGGAGTTAACATAACAACAGATGATACAAAAGAAGTTGTTTATGGTATATACAACATGAGTGTTGAGGTTCAAGATGTAATTGAATTAATTTTAAATTTACATTTAAATGGATCTAAAGCAATATTTGTAAATCAAAATAAATTAAATGAAAGATTGAACAATGGTTTTGTAATTGATAAAGAAAATTATATAACTATTAAAGAATTGGTTGACAGTGAACATACTGACAATCATATGCTTGCAGCTAATATGTTAATTCAAAGTGATTTAAAACAAAATTGGCAATGGATTCTTTATCTATATCATAATTCTTTTTCAAAATTATCAAACTTTGATAATAAAAATATTATATATAATTATTTTTCAACATTAAATCTTGGAAATACATTAGGATCTTTTTGTAAATCAATGGACTCATCATTATCTATTATTACAGATGAAGATGTTAAAATTAGAATGATACATATAGTTAAAGAAAAATTTGAAAGAAATATACGAAAATATTTTGATGAAATTGGAACAAAAAAGTTTAAATTAGATGATTTTAAAATAACATATGATGCTAGCAAATAGACCAGAAAATAAAACACCAGATGAATATTGGCATAAATATGATGCTATTGAATTAGATGCATTCTTTGATTCAATTAATTTTGAAACAGCTAGCATATCAAACATGTCTTTAAATTTAAGAGATAGTGGTGGTATTTCTCAAGATAAATTAAGAGAAGCTGGCTTTAAGATTAAAAGAAATAAATTTGAAGCAGATATTATAGTTATTAGTGATATTAGATTATTAAACTATCGTTATTCTTATGATAATAAAGAATATGTTTTTCATGGTAGTATTGGAAAAAAAATTAATGAATTTATTGATGAAATTATATTTGATGAGCAAAATGCTAAGATTCCATGTAAATATATATTATTAAAAGATCTTTATAAGTATATTTATAAATACACTGGAGATTTTGATTTGTATAAATCATGTGATGAATTGTTTGATTCTAATGATGATAATAACTCTAAAATGGCAATGGAATTTATTTCTAATGCAAATTGGACTGGTAATGAAATATATCTTAAGGAATTATTTAATAATTACTATGACACTAGAATGAGAAGAAATCAATATAAGACATCAATATCTTTTAAGGGTTTTTTAAATTCATTAGATTTTGCTTATAAATATGTTAATTATTATCAAGCTGCACATTATGCTAAAGATTGTATTAATGATGAACATCACAATTTTGTTTATGATAAATTTAAAGAAAGATTTGAAGAATCATTGAAAGGATTGACTCAAAGTTATAAAATTAAAATAGACAAAATTGAATATTCAATTGATAAAAGAATAACTGATGATGATGAAGACACTGTATAAAAAAGATTCAAAAGGTAAAATTAGAGAATGGACAATATGTACAATTGATGATGAATTAATTCAAAAATCAGGCATTGTTGATGGCAAACTAGTTGAACATAATAAATTATGTAAACCAAAGAATGTTGGCAAATCTAATTCAACTACAGGAAGTGAGCAGGCTATATCAGAGATGGAATCATTGATTAAGTCTAAATTATCAGAAGGTTATTTTAACACTAAAGATGAAGCTGAAAATGAAGTGGTTATTCTCCCAATGTTAGCTAGTGATTATAACAAGTTTTCTAAAAAGATTGATTGGAATAATTGCTATGTTCAACCTAAATTAGATGGAATGAGATGTTTGGCTATTATTGAAAATGGTCAAGTTACTTTAAAGTCTAGAGATGGTAAAATAATTGAGAATATGGATCATATAATTGAAGCATTAAAAATGATTGAAGATGATTGTATTTTAGATGGAGAATTATATTGTCATGGAAATTCATTTCAAGAGAATATGAGGCTTATTAAAAAATATAGAAAAGGAGAAACTGAAAAAGTTCATTATCATGTTTATGATATAGATTCTAATCATGAATTTAAAGAAAGAACTAAAGAAGTTTTTATGTATTTACATGATTTAAATAATGAATACATTGATGATGTTGACACTAATGAAGTAAAATCTATAGAAGATGTTGATAAATATCATCAAGAATTTTTATCTCAAGGTTATGAAGGTTCAATTATTAGACATGGTAATAAACCATATGAATTTGATAAAAGATCTACTAGTCTATTGAAATACAAAGATTTCCAGGATATAGATGCTGAAATTATTGATATTACACCAAATGATTCTAATCCATTACATGGAACTCCTTTGTTAAAATATTCAGTTAATAAGCCTTCTGGTGTTTCTATTTCTACATTTAAAGCAGGAGTTAAAATGTCTCATGAAGAAAGAGTTGATTTATTAGCTAACAAACATTTATATATTGGTAAATTAGCTAACATTAGATTCTTTGAATGGACAGATGATGGTAATCCTAGATTTCCAGTTATGATTGGTATTCACTTAGACAGATAAAATAAAATTATGAGCAAAAGAGATGAAATACAAGAGCGCATCTCTGATGAATTCATAGATGCAGGTTTTAAAGGAATAATACTTGCTGCTCCTAGAAGTGGGAAAATTAGAATTACACTTAATTGTCTTAATACAAAAGATAATGTCATGATAGCTTACCCAGAAACTTCTATTAAAAACAGTTGGCAGACTGATATAAAGAAGTGGAAATTTAAAGGTAAAAAGGTCAAATATACAACATATATGTCATTTAAGAAATTAAAAGACAAATGTGATGTATTGGTATTAGACGAGGTTCATTTAATATCCTCAGCACAAATGAAATGTATAGCTGAATATATCAATAAACATGATATAAGCAAGGTTATAGGCCTGACTGGCACATTGTCTGAAGATACAGAAAAGGATCTCTTAGATGTTCTAAAATTACGTGTTTTAGTTGAGTATCCAATTGAAAAAGCTATTGAAGATGGTGTAATTACAGATTATAGAATAGAGGTTAGAAGTGTTGATTTATCAACTGATAGAAATATCAAAGTGAAGTGGAAGGGTGGAGAGTTTCTAACTTCTGAAAAAAGCAGTTTTGATTATATTAGTTCAAAGATAAATCAAGAGCAAAGTCCTATCAAAAGGAAGATGCTTAGATTGCAGAGAATGAATATGATTAAGAAGTCTAAGTCTAAAATTGAACTTACTAAAAAGATTATTAAAGAATCTGAAGATAAGAGAATTTTAGTATTCACTGGACTAATAGATGTTGCTGATAGCCTTGGAATTGATAGTTATCATTCTAAGAGCACTAACAAGTCAACTGCAGATGATTTTATGTCTGGAATTACAAGCAAGCTTGCTGTTGTAAAACAATTAAATGCAGGAGTCACTTTTAAAAGCCTTAATACAGCAATTATCAATTTCTTTGATAGTAATGCTGAAAATATGGCGCAACGCATTTCAAGAATTACATGCATGGAATATGATACACCAAACAAGATTGCACATGTTATAATAGTTTGTAGTACAGAAGAACAAGAAAGGGTTTGGTTAAATAAAGCATTGTCTTTTTTTGATCCAAACAAAATTAAATTCATAAACTAAATTCAAATTATATGGTAGTAGAAAACTTAGATGAATTACAATTGTACATTAATTTGCTTGAATCACAAAACAAGGCTAAATATAAAAATTATGATGCCATTGTTAAAGATTTAAGCTATGAATTTGGAATTAATATTACTAATGAACAACTCAATAAATTGTATTCACAAACAATTGAAGAACATATTGAGGATTTGAGAATGGTTTATGATAGATTATAATAAATGGAAGTTAATATTGAAAAGTTGATTGAGCTCAAGCTTAGTCTAGAGGGCTATTTTGTGTTATGGAGTTTGTATAATGAAAAAGGAGAGTGCTTAGATAGATATTGTAGAAGTTCTATACACAAAATACCCACTAGAGTTTTTGAGCAATTAGTTGATGAGAAATATATTGATTTTAAGGGTGACAAAGATTTCACATTAAGCAATATGACATTGACTGATAGATTTAAATTAGAAGTTCTTGGATTGAAAGATTTGAAGGCAACTAGTTTTGATGTTGCTTTTCAACAATTAAGAGAATGTTATCCTACAAAAACACCAAGTGACAGAAGGCTACATCAAGATGTAGACAGATGTAAAAGACTATATAGAAATATAATATGTCCACTTGGTATTGTTGATGAGGAATTGCATTCTGTTATATTACAATGCATTAACTACATAGTTAACCAAGCTACAAAGGCAAAGAAGTTGGATTATTTGCAGATGCTTCCAACATTTTTGTCTCAAAAGAATTGGGAAACTGTTAAAGATGATGTTGAAGCATTGATTTTAAAAAATGGATTTGTTGATAAAAAGAATTTAGATTTAGGAGGGTTTATGGATGATGTATAAAGTTTTAAATAATACAGATGGAATATCTTTATTTGATATTATGGAGTTTTCTGAAAATAAAAACCTTGCTATTAAAATTTTTAATGATTCATATGAATGGTATGGAGAAAGAGATATTAATGGAGTTTGTATATATAATGATATTATATACATAAATTTTGGAGGTATATTTGATGATAATGATGTAAAAAATTTAATAGAAAATGTATAAAGATGTATTAAGGAGTAATATTGATAGTGGTAGACTTGGCTTAAATAAGGGATTGCCTCATGGCTTCAACAGACTTGTAGAGTTTTTACCAGGTATACAACAAAGTACATACTATCTGATTGGCGCAGAATCATCTGTTGGTAAATCAGCCTTTGTCAATAATTCATTTGTGTTTAATCCTATAGATTGGTATATTGCAAATAAGAATAATACAGATGTAAAATTAAAAATACATTATTATTCATTTGAGATATCCAAAGAAATGATGCTATATAAAGCGGTGTGTAGAAAGATTTGGATGGAGTATGGAATATTGCTTGATATAAATTATGTCTTATCTAGGGGTAAATATAGATTATCACAAGAACATTATGATTTAGTTATTAAAAGCTTGGATTATTTTGATGAGATGGAAGATATTTTATATATACAAGACATACCAGAGAATCCTACAGGGATTTGGCATAAAGAATTAAAATATGCTGCAAATAATGGTAAAGGCTTAGTTGATTATAAATTAGAGGGAGATTATACTCCTAATGACCCAAATCTATATACATTAATTGTTGTAGATCATATTAGTTTGATTAAAAAGGAGAGAGGTTTTAATACTAAAGACCTTATTGACAAGTTATCTGAATATATGATTATATTGCGTAATAAGCTTAAATTCACTCCAGTTATTATCCAGCAGCTAAATAGAGCAGGTAATGATCCAACTAGGATTAAAATGGATAGAATGGAGCCAATGTTAAGTGATTTCAAGGATTCAGGTAATACAGTTAATGACAGCAATGTTTGTTTGTCATTATTTAGTCCAATGAGATATGAAATGGAGCAGCATAGGGGATATAAGATTAATCCAAAAGATGGTGGACTAGGTTCCAGATATAGAAGTTTGCAGATTTTGAAGAACAGAGATGGTGAGGCAGACAAAACTATTGGTATGGAATTTATAGGTGAAGTTGGTGCTTTTAGTGAGCTTAAAAAGAATAGTGACATGACAGATGCAGAATATGCAAGAATAAATAAAATTAAAAAGAGTTTTTAATGGGTAAAATGATTTTAGTAATTGGAGATCCAGGTTCTGGTAAATCCACAGCAATTGAAACTTTAGATCCATCATCTACTGTTATTGTAAAGCCTAATAATAAAGCTTTACCATTCAGAGGTGGTGCAGTTAAATACAGTGCTGAATTAAACAATGTTGTAATAGCAAAAGAATTCAAAGAATTAGAAGGAGTTTTGACTGGTATTAATAATAGTACATCTGGTAAGATTAAAACTATTATTGTAGAGGATTTAACTCACTATTTTTCTCATAGAGTTATGAAAGATGCTAAAACAAGTGGTTTTCAGAAGTGGACAGATATGGCCCTTGATTGCTTTAATTCATTGATTAAGTTTGAGTCAAATTTAAGAGATGATTTAAGTGTAATTGTAATTGGTCATACAGATAGATCAACTGATTCACTCGGTAATACAATTATTAGTTTACAAACTCCAGGTAAATTGTTAGAGAATAATATTAAGATTCCTTCTTATTTCACTTACATGTTGCACACTGATGTAATTGAAGTGAATAATAAAATGGAATACAGATTCCTGACTAATTTTGATGGAACAAAAGTGGCTAAAACGCCAAAAGATTGCTTTCCTAAGTATATTCCAAATGATTATGCTTTAGTGTTAGAAACAATAGATAAATATCAAAAAGGAGAATAATATGAGACAGATTAGTATGAAAGAATTCACAGAAGATGTGAATAATATGATGCCTAAAGGAGAATTAATTAAAAAATATGGTATTAGTGCAGACAATGTTAAGAAAATTGCTAGACAATTGGGATTGACTATTAAACGTGCTACTAAGCCTAAGTTTGAATTAATAATGGATCTTGAAGAAACAATTACACAAGCTCCTCAACAACAAGAAAATGAACAAGTTTTGAATACAATTCAATAACAACCAATAATAAACTTTAAATATAATAAGAAATGGAATTAAATTTTAATGATGCAGCAATTAGTACAGGATCTACAAGTAATTATATGGAACCAGGTAACCATATTGTTAAAGTGACTAAAGTGGAGAAAGGATTAAGCTCTAAAGCTCAATCTCCATATGTTGAAATCACTGTAACAAATGAAAAAGGTGCTACATGTGCTCAACAATATTATTTGAACACAGCAGTTGCTGAAGGTAAAAAGCAATCAGCTTGGAATATCTCTTCATCTGCAATTCTTACAATTGTTGCTGCTGCAAATAATACTGATGAGGCTGGTGCTAAATCTAAACTTGCTGGCTTAAATGGAGAAAACATTGATGCTAAATTAGCAACATTGCTAGTTGGTAAACCATTTGCAATGACATTGAATGGTAAATGGATTAACCCAGAAGATACAGCTAAGAAATCTTGGATTAAAGCTGAATTTGGTTCATATTTATTTGCTGTACCAGTTGATAAATTTGACAAGCTTTCTAAGAAAGTTTATGTTAAAGGTGAGGATTTGTCTGTTAGCAATAGCAGCAACTCTCATGTTGAAGTTTCTACACCAAGCACAACAGTTTGGTAGTAATTAATTAAGGGCAACTGCCATTCTGTTTTATGCAGAGTGGCAGACCCTTTTATATACTAATACATGGATTTAAATTTTGAAGATGCTAATATATCAATTACTTCTAATGAAATATTATCTAAGATTAGTGAGTTGGATATATTTAAAAAATATATTAATAATTTCAAAGATGTCAATAAAAGCTTTTGTTCTGAATTAAGAGAGGATAAGCATCCAAGTTGTAGAATTTATACTAATGAGTATAATACTATTAGGTATAAAGATTTTTCAAATGGAGATAATTTTGATTGCTGGAATTATGTTATGAATAAATTTAATTGTAATTATTATGAGTGTCTGAATATTATATCTAATGATTTTAATATTAAAAATATTGTTTTTGATATAAATCCAAGAGTTTTAGTTCTTAATGATGATTTACAAATTCATTCTTTAATGAATCCTAAAAATAAATCTAAAATTGAAATTATAAGACAAAATTGGACTGGTGTTGATTATGATTTTTGGAATCAATATTTAATTACTTTTGAAATGCTTGATTTTTATAATGTTGTTTCTGCTAAAAATGTAATATTATATAAAAATGACAAAAGATGGATATTTAATTATACTAAAACATCTCCTAAGTATGGTTATATTTTTAAGAATAGCACCAAAGCTTATGCTCCAAATGAACTTGGAATTGGTAAGTGGATGTATGATGGCAATAGTGATAATGTAGAAGGCTTAGATCAATTAGATATGTTTGGAGAATTAGTTATTATAACTAAAAGTCTAAAAGATGTTATGGATTACAGAATGATTGGTATGAATTCTATAGCATTACCAAGTGAAACTTCCAAACTTAAAAAATCTGTAGCTGATGATTTATTATTAAGATTTGACAATATAGTTGTTAATTTTGATTTTGATAGGCAAGGAATTGAAAGTACAAAAAAGATTGTCAATGAATATGGTTTTAATCATTTCTATGTTGATGATGAAAAGGATCTGAGTGATTGGATCAAGAAAAACAAGTCTCTTAATGGGGCTAAAAAAATGATATATGGAAAGATTAAGAATTTCATTTGATCCTGATGGACCATGGGTTTATAAATCATATAGAGATGTTCTTCAAGCAATGATGTGGGAAGAAGCTAAATATGAACTATATTTAATAACAAAGGATGACACTGGTGAGCCTTTAGAAATTGCAGCACAATTAGGCATTAACCCAGCAAATGTTTTTTATGGGATTATTGATAATGATGCAATTGTAGTACAATTAAATGATAGTAAAATAAAAATATATTTAACACCAATAATGGAGGTTTTTACATTAACTAATGAAACAAGTGTTGATACAGTTGCAATATTAGTTGATAGTAAACAGGATATATATAACATACAGCCAAAATGGTTTCAACAACTAAAGTTTTGGGTAAATAGATTATATAGTGGGCAAGAAAAAGAGTGTTAAGAAAGTTCCAGTGGCAAAACCAAGGAATAGTGGTACAATGACAGAAAGTGCATTTTGGAGCTTTATAAGGAGTGCTCTTAGACAAAAGAGTAGATGGTGGAAACCAATTAGTGAGTGTAAGAGCTTGTCTAAAAGACCATATAAAGGGCCCAATAAAAGACAGAAGTTTGAGTATCAATGTTTTGAATGTAAGAAATGGCATCCTGACAAGAATATTGCTATTGATCATATTAAGCCTGCTGGAAAATTAAATTGTGCAGAAGACTTACCTCTATTTGTAACAAAACTATTTTGTGAGATTGACAACTTACAAGTGTTATGTGAACAATGTCATTTGGTAAAAACTGCATTAGACAAAGAAAGCATTAAACAATCAAAATTAATTGAAAATGGGAAAACAGACTAAAATATTTATTATTTCTTTTGTATTAACATTTGTTAGTTTATCTTTTGTTCAAGATATTGCTTGTAATGATGTTAGTTCAAATTATAATTTAAAAGCTGTTGATACAACTGCTTCTGCAGATGGTTTTGATTTTAATCATAAATCAGTTTATAATATGATTCTTATTGCTGAAATTGATCATCCTAAAATTGTTCTTAAGCAATCTATATGTGAGACAGGTCATTTTAAATCAAATGTATTGAAGAAGAATAACAACTTATTTGGTTTCCATAATGGAAAAGAATATTTGAAATTTGATTCATTATTTGATTGCTGTATTTATTATAAGAATTGGCAAGACAGACATTATGGTGGAGGTGATTATTATTTATTTTTAGATAAATTTAAATATGCTGCTGATACAAATTACGTTAACACATTAAAAAAAATAAGGATAAATGTATAAAGTTCCATCAGAAGTTTTAGAAATGTTTAGAGATCAGTTGAAGATAACAGGTGATATGCTTGACATTGAACATAAAGGAGGTAAAATACGTCCTATAGATGTTAGTGAAATATTAATGAACAATACTAAATTATTACAACTAATAAAAGATAATTATGGAATATGACAGAATAATATATGATTTAAAAAAAGAAAAAGAGCTTTCTAAGCTTGGTTTTAAAAAGTGTTGGTTTAGTGATAAATCTGGTTATTGGTTTGAAAAAAAAGTTAAATACAAAGATTTTAAACTTCAATTTATTTGTGAAACAGATAGAAATTTATTTTTAATGTCAGCAAAAACATTTTCATATTATAGTAATAAAATGAATTCACCTAGTTATGAAGATATTAAGAAGTTTAAATGTGATTTAAAAACAATAAAACAAACTCTAAATAAATATAAATGAAGATAGCTGTAATAGATTTAGATTCTATAGCATTTACAATTGGTCATCCAAACAAACAATTAGATGGTGATGGTAATCCAATGAGAACTGATGATGACAGCAAGTTTCTTTATATTGATAAAACAGATGAAGAGTTAATTGATGCAGCTGATAGTGTTATGTCAGCAATTATTATGAAAGGTGGTTTCACCCACTACATAGGATTTATTAAAGGTAGCAAGACTATAGCAGAAAGAAAGGAAATTAACATTGATTACAAAGCTAATAGAAATAAAGAATCTCCAGGCTGGTGGGCATTTGTTAAGAAAACTTTAATTGAAAGATGGGGTGCTATTTCTGTAGATAATATGGAAGTTGATGATGCTGTAAATATAACAAGAATGAAATTGTCTGATAGCTACATTGTTGCTATGGATAAAGATTTGTTGCATTTGCATGGATCTCATTATAATTGGTCAAAAGATGAATGGAATATAATTGGTTTTGAAGAAGCATATACTAAGTTTTGGTCAGACATGATTACTGGCCAATCTGGTGACAACATTAAAGGCATTCCTAAGAAAGGTGCTAAATATGTTGAGAATATGTTATTAGAACAAACAATTATTCCATTTAGAACTAGAGTTTTTGATGAATACATCAAGCATTTTGGTGAATATGAAGGCATTAAAGAATTTCATAAGAACTATTCATGCTTAAAGATTAAAGAGACATGTGAAGGATTTGAAATTCCATCACCAATAAAATTTGAAAGAGAGAATATTAATGAGCAAGCGCAGAGAGATAAACCAGTTGATTCAATATAAAAAGAAATCAAAGAATTTTATTCTTCCTATGTTAGGAGTTCCAATTTCTCAATTTGAACCCCATATAATTGACTGCAATATAATTATAGAAGGGTTTCCAAAGATTGTTGTTATATTTGATAATGTAGATGAAGAGCCACTTAAGATGATTATTTATAAGCTTCAGAGTGATTATTTGTTTTTAGATTGTGAATATGATGATGATGATAAGGAAGTTGTGTTATTTTTTGATGTCCCCAAGGAATTCAAAAATGATTTTGAATTGTTTTTAACTGGTTCTTATTCAAAGATGAGTGATGTCTACAAAAATAGACTTGTTCAATACTTTGGTAAGTCTACATGTGAAGACTGGGGACTTGTTACAATGTGGGATACAATCTATCCTAAAGAACACAAGAAAAAACAAATTGCTGAAAAATATGGAGTTGATTTAGATAAAATATCAGAATTGATTTCAAGTCCAGATATAGAGCATGAAATTTACAAAACAATAAAAGAATTAAATATTATATATGACAAAGCAGGACAGGGTAGGCACAGTGTTGAGGAAATTTGATCATTTATGGCAAAAGAAGTCAATGACATTTTGTGATGTAATTAAACAAATAACTAACGGTAATTTGGAAATGACTGATGATGAGATAACTCAAGCATTAAAGGATATAAATCCAGATGAGAAACAAACAAAATAGATATGATTGAATGTAAACTAGAAGATTTTGAAAATTACAGGAAAGATCTTTTTAAATATGCTTGTAGTTTATTAAAAACTAGAGGTTTTTGTGCAAAAGATGGTGAATTAAAATGTTTTGGTGAAGATTTAGTACAACAAACTTATTTGCAGCTCCATAGTTGGGGCACAAGTAAGTTTGTAAGTGAAAATCATCTAAAGAATTTCTTAACTGGTGTTGTATATAGAGAGTACCTTCAGCTTGTTGATATAAACAGAAGAGGTGCACAATATATATTACTTAAGAAAGATGTTTTTGATAAAATGTATTCTGAAGAGTTTAAGCAAATTGATATAAGAAAACATCATAAACCAACACAAGAATTCTTTGATTGTGTAAGTTCTTTTAAAAAAGAGCTTGATGATAGAGAGGTTCTTATATTAAATGGTTTGCTTGATGGTTATAGTCAAAGAGAAATATCTGAAAAAATACATTTAAGCATTACAATAGTTCATACAACTGTTAAAAAAATTAGAGATAAATATAAAAAACATGAAAGCACAAATTGTTAAATGTTCAAGTGACACATTCTGGTATTCAAATATTTCTTTACCAATTGAAATTGAAGTTGAATGGCACAGAGGTTTTTATAAAATTATTGATGGAGAGTATTCTGGTAAATTTGTAGCTAATTCAGATTTTATTAATGATGAAGACTATGAAACAAGAGTATTTGGTTCAGGTGCAAAGCGTGATGGAGATGACAATAAACCATATGTTCATAATCTACAAGGGTATACCAGACTTAGGTTTGGTTACCTAACTAGAATGGGAGCAAATAAATATGGTGATGGTAATTTCCTTAAAGGAATGCCTAAAGAGGATTCAATTAAGAGCCTTGATAGACATTTAGCTAAATACCTTGATGGCGATATGTCAGAAGATCATCTTGCAGCAATTATTTTTAATGTTCAGCTTATAATGCTAGAAGAAAAGAAAGAAGGGATGCAAGCTGACCATTACTTCTTAATACAATAAAGAATGCAAATTTTAAATTAAAACAATGACAAAAAGTCAAAAAGTGGTTTACAATTGGTTAATGGAAAGACGTGGATATTTAAAATGTTCTGCTAAAGTCATTAATAAAGTGATTGACACTAAGTCTTCTTTAAAAGATATTGGAATTGCCATAAAACAAGCAAGATCTGACATCAAATTAGGCGTTAGTGTAATTAGTCCCAATAAAGCTAAAAGCTCTGTTAAACTAGCTAAAACACCTATTAAAAAGATTAAGAGGTTATTCTTTGACATAGAGACAAGTCCAAATATAGTTACATCATGGAGAGTTGGTTACAATTTAAATATTGGTCCAGAGAGCATAATTAGAGAGAGAGCTATTATATGTGTTTGCTGGAAATGGGAAGGTAGCTCTAAGCAATATTCTTTAGAGTGGGATAAGGGTGATGATAAGCAGCTGTTAAAAGAATTTGTAGAAGTTTTATATGAAGCAGATGAAATATGTGGTCATAATAGTGATAAATTTGATATTAAATGGTTAAGAACTAGGTGTTATATTAATTGCATTCCAATGTTCCCATCATATCAATCTATTGATACATTGAAATTAGCTAGAACTGGCTTTTATTTTAATTCCAATAAACTTGATTATCTTGGCAAGGTTTCAGGATTTGGAGGTAAAGGAGATACTGGAGGAATGCAAACATGGAATAGTATATTGTTTGATAATTGCCCTAAAGCAATGAAGAGAATGGTTCATTACTGTCATAGAGATATAGATTTATTAGAAAAGGTTTATAAGAAACTTGATAGTTATACTCTTGCAAAAACTCATGCTGGTGTTTTATTAGGTGGAGAGAAATGTTCTTGTTCATCTTGTGGAAGCAATAATACATATTGTAATAAAACAAGAGTGTTAGCCACTGGTATGATTAAAAAGCAAATGGCTTGTAAGGATTGTGGTAAAATGCATTCAGTTTCAGAATCAACTTATAAAAAAGAAAGAGGGGTATAAAATGAAAATATGGCACTTTAGTGATTCACACATGCTTCACAGTAGAATATTGGTTCCAGATGGAATTGAAATGGCTATTTTTAGTGGAGATTGCTCAAATCCAAGAGATAAATACTCTAATGAGCAGGAAGTTCTTAATTTTATAGAATGGTATGGAAGTCTTAAAATACCATATAAAATTATGATTGCTGGTAATCATGACACATCTATTGAGGCAAAATTTGTCACAAGAGAACAGATTGAGAGTAAGGGAATCATATATCTAGAGAATGAATCTAAGGAAGTTGGAGGGTTTAAGATATGGGGTTCTCCTTTTACACCAACATTTGGTGAATGGGCTTTTATGAGATCAAGAGACAAGCTACATAATTTATGGCAAACAATACCATTTAATTCTGACATTGTAATAATTCATGGACCTCCAAAAGGAATCCTTGATTTGTCTTATAATAGAATGAATGTTCTTGAGTTTTGTGGATGTAATGCCTTAAAAAACAGAATGCTTGAAATACAACCAAAATTAATGTGCTTTGGGCACATTCATAACCACAAAGATATTATTAATGCTGGTTGGACTAAATTAAATAAATATCAGACAATATTCAGTAATGGATCTTGTGTAACTGATGGTAAATTTGAATATGGTCCAACAAGTCATGGCAATGTCTTTGATTTAACAATTTAATAATAAATAATATGAAGCAAGTTAATAGTTTTCAAAGAAAAAGATATGAAAAAGTTGCAAAAGGTGTATACAAATACATTAGCTCTACAACAAAAACTGGTAAGGTTTTAACCTCTAAGAATACATATAGAGTTTTAAAAACTTCAAATGGTAAGAAATTTGAAGCTTATTTTACAAACAAAACAAAAGCTATTCAATTTTACAATAGCATTAAGTAAATAAATAAATCCCCATAGTTTTGCTGTGGGGATTTATTTTTAATAAATAGTTGTGAAACTATTAGAAATAAAATTACATGAATTAAAGTTTAAATACTTTATGTGGGGTAATTTTTTGATATTGGCGAAGTTTTTATTAAAGAAAATTTCGCCTATCTTTTTTTTACTATTAGTTGTTTAGTTCTGGTAAAATTTCATCAGATATAATTTTTTGAATCTGACCTAATGGAGCTAATCCTGGAACAACTGCTGGAAGATTTTTAAACCAGAATTCATTGTTACCTTTTAAGCTTCCTTTCTTAATTTTATAATCACCTAAATAAAAAGCATGAGGTACATTCATTACAACATTTTTAACATCTGCCATTAATTTAGCTATTGGAAATGCATTTTTTGCCATATTTGTTAAATTTGATGGTTGATAAAAATATAATAAATCCTGGCTCATTCTATTAAGCAATGTTAATTGAAGCTTTATAAATGGGTTTCTCATTCTTTTTTTTCTTTCATCATCATCACCTTTTAGTCCAGCAGATATAAGCAATATAGTTCCAATCATAATTAATTCAGCTATATTCTTTCTCATATTATATATCTCTACAGCTGTCATGTTCCCTTTTGCTAAAGCTTTTTCAGAGCTTATAATTGGAAGAAATATATTAGAAAATGTGTTATTAACACTACCAGACATAAATATATTTCTTGATGCAGATCTATATCTACCTTCTGTTGCAGATTGCAATCTATCATCCCATTCTTTTGCATCACCAAATCTTGCTTCAATTGCTGCAGGTATCCATTTTTTAAATTGAATTGCGGCTCTAAATAAAACCATTTGTTGCAATGTAGATGCTTCTCTCTGAGAATACCTACCATGTATTTGTGCATTTAACTTTTGAATTTTATTTGATAATTCAGAAGATTCTTTTTCTGTGATTGCATCACCTTTAGCTGTATTTGTACCATCTGCATTCATATATCCCTCATGAATTAACATTGCAAGCATTGTTCTTGATTGTAAATAAAGCTCTCCTCTTTTTTGCATTATATACATCTTTTCAAGCATCTTTGCAGATGAAATCTTTTTTTTATCTGCTGTTAAATTTTCTCCAAGATCATAATCAGCTAACTCTTGCAAAGGGTTTAATTTTATTAACCAACTATGCATTAATGAACTTTTATCTGAATTTGTATAACTAATCTGTCTAAAAAATATATTACTTGCAGAATGTAATTCACTAAATGTAAAATGCTTTCCACCTACTGCTTCAATAATGTTTGACATGTCTCCAAACATAACATTGGCAATTGCAGTTATTGGAGACAATCCAATTCTTAATAAGGAGTTTAATTTAAGGCCTAAATCTACTAATGCCTCAATTCTAATTTGTTTATATCCTATTTGATTTCCATCTTTATCATATATTTTTAAAAACTTAAGAGGTATTGGCTTCATTTCTTCTTTTTTCATTTCACCCTTAAGTTGCATATCTATGACAATTTGTGTCATTTTAAAAGCATTACTATTTTCACCAAATACTTTTCCTTTACCATTTGAAGATATAAGTTCTCTAGGAACAACTTCTCCGTTTTCATTTTTTATATATTTTATTTGTTCTTGCAAAAGTCTAGTTTCTGGCAATGCAGCTGATAATTCAGCATGATTATTTGCATATGCTGCAAACTCAAGCAATCCACTTCCAAGATCTCTAGACTTTTTATCAGAATCAATTTTCTGTCTAAACATAACAGGTACAGCATCAGCTAATAATTCTTCATTAGATGAATAACTGTCAAATAAAAAGTTTTCTGTTGGTATAACTCTCTTTAAATCTGAAACTAAATCTGACTTAACTTTATTAATCATATAAAATTTACCAACTTTATATGGTAAATTATATTCTGCATTTGCAAGAACCTCTTGATAGAAATTATAAAAATGTAAAAGTTCTGGAGTGTTGTTTATTTTATCAAATGCTGGATTTGTTTTACCATTTTTAGTATACTTTCTTGTAAGCTCAAGTGTACCAAATGCATTTTCTTGTATAAATAAATCATAAACTTCTTGCAATTTCATTCCATTGTCTTTACCCCAAGCTGAAAGCTTGTCAACCTCTAACTGAACAACTTCTTCTAGTTCTTTGTTTTTAACAGATGCTTTGTTTTGAGCATTCTTAATAACATAACCTATTGTTTTAACAAGTTGACTCATTGAGTCAAGTAATGAACCAAAATTCTTTGCAGACCATCTAATATCTTTAGTATCTTTATCTATAGACTTTTCTGTTATAGGAGTTTTAGATGTATTGTATTTATTAGCTGTATTTAGATTATGTTTTACAATGTGTGGATAAAGATCCTTTCTCAGGCTTCTTATTCTATCAGTTATATTAATTTCTGCATTACCACCAAAGTCTTCAAATGTATTTAATATATCAAATGCACTAACAATGTTTTCCATTGTATATTCATCTATTTCATCTGGAAAATTCTTTATAAAGTTTTCAACCCAATCAAGATGTTCTTTAGCCATAGCTATGTATTCATCTCTATCTTGGTCTTCATTTGCCTGATTAAATCTTGCTATTAAATTATTTAATTCAGTTTCTAATATAGTATATTGATCAGTGCCTGGAGAAACTTTAAATAGATTCTTTTTTAATGTATTTATTCTTCTAATAAAAAACACATATTGTTCTTTAAATGCAGGTTCAGGCTTATCCCTTTTTTTCTCTTTAGATTCATCTTCTTTGCTTGCAAATGTTTCATAAACATCTTCTTGCATTGAATTATAGACAGCTTCAGCTCCTTCTTTTTGATCTTCAATAACATTTGATGCAACTGAAAAAGCTTGTTCATATAATGAATTTGTTCTACCTATATTAACAAGGCTTAATATATAGTCAAATATCTCTTGAAATAAATTATCATATTTAGATATATTTTTAGATGCTTCTATATCTTTAAGTTTCTTAATTAATCTAGGATCAGTAAATAATGCTACAATAAATTCATCAACATTTGTTAATCCATAGAAATCTTCTTTATCTAATTTAGATATTGCATATTCATATAGTTTTTGAAAATCTTTAGAAACTGTTGAGCTATCTCTTAATTTATTATGTGTTAGACTGTGTAATATCTCATGCAAAATAACAGTTTCTACACCACTAGCAAAGTTTGCATTTTTGGCAATATATATAGTATTTGTACTTCTATCATAATATGCATTTGCTTTATTCTTTGATTCATAATTAACAATATTTCCATCTTTCATATTATAATTATCTACATCTTCTAAAACAATTTTTAAGTTGTTATATTTAGAATATGTAATTAATTTAGCAGCAAGTTTTGCTAGTATGTGACCAGATGAGCCTATTTTTTTAAGTATATCTACAGCTGTAGTTTCATTTGATTCAGCAAAATACTTTTCTTTTATCAAAGGATCTTTATAACTTTTTTTCTTTTCTTTATTAAATAGTTTAGTTTGTGGAATTCCTGGAACTAGTTCTACTCTGTAAGCATATTCTGTTTCAATGATTTTTATCCAATCAATGTCTTGCAATGTAAGCTCTTTATCTAAAGCATCAAATGCTGCTTTATTCTTTTGATAAGCTTTACCACCACGCAGATTGCCTGCTATTGACTTTTCAGTCATTATCTTTGGTATTGTATAGAACATTTTCCCATTAGATGCTGTGAATCTATTTACAGATATTAAACCAGCATCCTGAAGCTTATACATCACATCATAATATTGTGTTGCTAATCCTTCACTTCCGTTATTAAGTTTCTTAAGAAGCTTATATAACTCACTTTTCTTATTTGGACATGATAAAGCCATTATAAACCGCAGATTTTATTTTTTAATTCTCCCATTTCTTCATTATTTGTAACAGGTGTTTCATTTATTATTTTTTGAGCAGCCTCAAATTCTGGCCCCTCTAAAAATGAACTAACATCCATTAGCAATTCTTCTTTCTGTTTATCAAATTTAGGATTGCCAACTAATATAGTCTTTTTTTCTGACTCTTGCAACTTTTCAGTAGATTCTTTAACACTAGTAGATGGTTGAGTTTCACCTTTTTCTTCTTTAGTCATAAAATCAGATAAATATTTATTAGTAGTAATTATTT
>Ga0209593_10000026_pt1 | contig 86173 bp, 122 predicted proteins | sample PPLLaktember2015_3_FD_187260 | JGI IMG/M metagenome (GOLD analysis project Ga0209593, IMG submission 187260) | Freshwater sediment microbial communities from Prairie Pothole Lake near Jamestown, North Dakota, USA - PPLs Lake P7 Core (6) Depth... | ecosystem: Environmental > Aquatic >...
ATCGGGACCTGCTGTGAGTGAAGACAACCCGAACGCCGTGGGCGGCTACTGGGAGGACCACAGCAGCCCGACCGAGGGGAAGTGGATCTACACCACGGAGCCATTCGAAGAGATCGCCGTGCTGGATCTTGGCGGTCCCGGTGGTCGCTGGAAGATCATCATGGAAGACTACAACGATGCTCTCCCAGATGCCATACCTCCCATGTCAACCGCTGACCTGAAGCGATTCTCCGAGGGCATCCACTCTCTGGGCTACTACGGCAACATCCAGTGGGCGCGGGATGAGCGCGAGTCCGGAGCCGGTTACATATGAGAGAGCCTTGGCTCTGGCTGTGGGCTTATCTGTTCTTCGTCATGCTGCTGGTGCTCACCTCTGCGCTCGAACACCTGCCGTTCCAGCTTTTCCGGTGACCCATGCCACAAAGGGTTGGCACTCGTTGACATAGGTTGGTAGTGTTCCTGGTGTAAGCAAGTCAACCACCACCACGGAGCACTCATGAACAAGAACACAAAGGCGGCCGGCATCGGCGTTGCCGCTGGCACCTTCACTGCCGCGCTGTTCGGCGCTGGCTTCGCACTCGGCACCTCAGCCATGGCTGCCCCTGCGCCCGTCGCTGCGCCGGCTCCCGTCGTCCAGCTGGCCTCGGACGGAACCTGCCCGGTTCCCCCCACCCTGACGACGGCGCCGACCAGCGGAAAGCCGGCCCCGGCCGCCCCCACCAAGAAGATCGTCAAGAACGACAACCGGACGTGGAACGACAACCGGAGCTGGACTGACAGCCATGACGTGGTCAACACGATCACAATCACGGAGACCAAGACCATCATCAAGAACATCAACAACGACACCAGCACCATCACGATCATCAACAACTACCCGGCCCCGGAGCAGCCTCCGGTGACTCCGCCGGTGGAGGAGCCCACTCCCCCGGTTGACACGCCGACCACCCCGCCGGTGGAGGACCCGATCACTCCTCCGGTGGAGGAGCCCACTCCGCCAGTGACTGAGGAGCCGCCGGCCACCCCGCCGGTTGACAGCGGTCACGACAACAACGGCAGTGGCAACGATGACCGGGGAATCCCGGGCGACACGACCGACCCCACCCACGGCAACGGTGGCGGCAAGAAGTGAAAATCCGAAACCTTCTCATGACCCTGCCCCTGATCGTCGGCGTCGGACTGGTGGTTGACAGCGCTCCAGCGGCGGCAGCTGCCAAGCCCCGCGTCGTGTGGGTGTACGTCCAGAACAAGGCCACGGCCACCAAGTACTGGCCGATCCACCGGGCGCTCCAGTTCGTGGACAAGTACACGGGCTCAACGTTCCGGTATGGGAAGTGCCACGCTAACGCCAAGTGCATCACGATCAAGGAAGACTGGAAACTTGGTCCCACCTACGCGGGCATGACTAACTTCCGTGGCCCTTACGTGCAGCTCCGCAACGGGGAAACGGACTGGAGCAACCTCATCCAGCTCCAGCCTCGCCAGCGCTACGCAGATTGGAACATGCGGTATGACACCGTAATCCATGAGCTAGGCCACGCGATGGGGATCTACCAGCACAACGCCGACTCATCCCGGACCATGTTCTGGATGGTTCGTAGCAACGCCCCGTCGTTCAGCTGGGCCGAGCAGAAGATCCTTCGTAGGCACTAGGTTGAGCGCACGGAAACGGCCGGGGGAAACCCCGGCCGTTCTTTTTGCGCTAGTACGCCTTGCCACCCATTCCCGGTTCCGGAGCCGGCTGAGGCGTCGGCTGGGGAGCAGGAGTCGGCTGAGGCGTCGGTTCCGGAGCAGTGGGCTGCTCGGGAGCCGGCTCAGTCTTAGTCACGAAAAGCTCGTAAGCCTCCTTCAAGGCATCGAACCTGGCCTTAGCGACCTTCTTCGCGACATTCTTAGCGTCAGAGCGGTCGTCGGCATACGCATCCTTGGCTGCCTCGAACTTCTCTTCCGCCGCGTGCTTCAGCGCCATGAGCTGGGCAACGGCGCCCGTAGGCGTCGGCTCCGGAGTAGTTTCCCCGTTCTCATAGTCGCTCTGCGCGTGCGCAGGGTTGTTACACATGTGATCTTCACCCCCTCTCAGATCTCTTATCCAGCATACCGGATACTCAAGTTGACGTACGTTGACACGAGAGCTATAGTAGGGTAGTACCCACCACCAAAGGAGTCGAGATGCAGAACCTGGCCCACGTGTTCGTTGAGAAGTCTCAGGAAGAGATCGTGTCAACCATGGTCGCGCTAGCCAACCAGGCTCACGAAACATGGGAGAAAGCCAACCGGGACGGAGCAGCGGCCGGCTACCTGTTGGCCCTGCACTCTCGCTACCAGGCTTTCCAGATTTGTGCTGAGGTAGCGCAGGGTCTGGGAACCCGCGCATGAGCCAGTGCAAGTCTGAGCTGGTGGCCCCGTTCTACGGGGTTGACATCGCCCACCAGTGCACCTACGCAGCCAGCGCTCCCCCGCACAAGCACTACTGCGGGTGTGGGTATGAGTGGCGCGATGACAACGTCATCACCAACGCGCCCGAGCAGGCAACCGTTACACCCAACACTAGGAGATTCTAATGAGTAACCCCGTCCACCTGTGGGAGCGACTCTCGCAGGAAGACATCGCGTGTCAACTGGAGCACCTCGCGCGGCAGGCTGAGGCCATCTGGGAAGAGGCTTCCGTCCAGGAAGAGATGGCCCCCACCATCCTGGCAGCTATGCGCGTCCGCGCGCACGAAACCAGGCAGGCCGCGCTGATCGCTGCCGGCCGGAACAACATCCTGCTGCACGTCAGCGAGCGTGAGGTCACGCGGGAGTGGGACAAGCAATAACCAGCAGCACAGCAACGCGGCCCCGGTATCAAACCCCGGGGCCGCGTTTTGGTGTGCGCTCAACTTCACCATTTACTGGAGGATCCATGCCACCTCCTGCGCTCACCACTGTAGCCGGCCGGTATCTGGTTTGCAAGTGTTGACATCCTGCGTACTACCGGCTAGGTTAGTCCTACACGCGGTGCCCGTCACCGCTCCACCTCACCACTGGAGTACCCATGCTTAACCGCCTGATGAAGCGCTACGCCGACCTTCGCAAGAAGGAAGACGGCTTCACCCTGATCGAGCTTCTGATCGTCATCGTCATCTTGGGCGTGCTGGCCGGCGTCGTCGTCTTCGCCGTGTCGGGCATCTCCGACCGTGGGGCAGTGGCCGCTTGCAAGGCCGAGAAGAAGACAGTCCAGGTAGCTGTTGAGGCGTACTACGCCAAGACCACTCCTGGCGCCTACCCGACCCTGTTTAGCCAGTTGGTCCCCGGTCTGCTGCACTCCATCCCGGCCGGCCAGGTCGCTACGGACAACCCGGTGACGTTCGCTGACGCAGCCTGCCCCACTCCGTAAGTCTCCCCGTTCGTGGGGGTGGGTCGCGAAGGGACGCGCGGCTCACCCCCATTTTCCTACCACCAGAAGGAAAATCATGAAGCGTCGTCTAGCTGACGACAGTGGAGCATCACTCATCATCGCCCTGATCTTTATCGTGGTTGTGGCCGTGGTGATGGGAGCCATCCTCACTCTTGCAGAGGCGAACCTGAGAACCACCTCGGTTGTGAAGGACCGGGCTGACAAGGATTACGGCGCCGATGGCGCTGCCAAGATCGCGATCAAGCAACTGGAGAATGACCACTACCTCGGAGGCGACTGCCCCGCGATGAGTGTGCAAGCCGGCTACGCCGTGCAGTGCGAGGTCGACGAGTTCAACTCCAGCATGGGGGACATCAACACTGTCAACCGGCAGGCAACCGCTCTGCTCGCGCTGGCTCCGGCCGGACAGGGTCTCTACTTCAACATTCAGGGCAACCCAGCTACACAGTCGATCAAGGTCAAGGGTGGGCTGTTCTCGCACTCTGACTTCGTGGTTGATCACGGATGGCTGGACTCTCTCGGCCCGGTAACCGCGCGGGGTGACTGCCTGCTGCTTACTGCGCAGGCCAGGCTCACGGCTCCTAAACAGGACTGCAAGATCGGGACCGTGGCCAACAAGCTTGGCAAGGACCCGAACTACTCTGTTCCGGCCGTGACCGGGGACGCCACCGTGCAGCCATGCACCAAGACCAAGAAGACGCCCTATGTGGTGACGCCCGGAATTCTCGACGCTACCGACATGATCGCACTGAACAAACTGACCTCCAACCACGCCGACTGCCAGGATGTGGTGATCTGGCTCAAGCCAGGTGCTTACCAGTTCAACTCGGTATGGGAGATCAAGTCTGGCAAGGTGGTTGGTGGAGGCAGCTCCACACCTCCGGACACTGTGGATCCCAACAAGCAGGGATACTGCCCTGCGCCCATCCCGCTGGAGGGACAGGAAGCTACGTGGACTCCACCGGCTGCTGGCCTCGGAGTGACGATCACGTTCGGCCCATCGGCGCAGCTATCCATGGTGCCTACACCCTCCAAGATCACACCCTCCATGGAGCTGTGTGGCAACTACGAGAAGAACAAGCCGCCGATCGTGTTCTATGGTCGAACCGCTGCGCCGGAGACTCTGGCCATCAAGACAGACCCTAACTCAGACTTCCGCCTGTACGTTCAGGGAACCACGTACCTGCCCACATCCGTGATTGACCTCCAGCTCAAGAAGGACGTGCTTCCGTTCTTCCGGTCTGGTATCACGGCTTACCGATTCCGCGTGGATGGCTTGGGCAACGCCAGCTCTGTTGAGCCACTGGTGGAGACCCCCGACGCTGAAGGCACCAGCAACTCCGGCATGGTGTGGCTGGAAGTGAGGAGCACCGCTGACAACACCGTGCGGCTGCGGGCCAAGGTGTATTTCTACATGGCCAAGCAGACCGAGGATGAGCCGCCGGTTCCTATTGACCCGCCGAAGTACGCATCCAAGATCGTCAGCTGGGCAAACCAGCGCTAACGGTTGACACAGACAAGGACGGCCGCTCTGGTGGGGCGGCCGTCCTTCTGTGCTCTAGAAGCGGTTCGGGAACCTGTTGATGATGCCGAGAGCGATGATGTCAGCCATCATCCCGGCGGCGTGGCTTTGCGCCATGTCGTAATCCCGGAGGCTGTCGACGTACTTGCCACCCAGCTCGGCCGTAGCCTCATTGATGGTCTGGCTGAGATGTACCTGCATGTAGTCGCGCATCGCCTGCTGAGGCCAGCGCTGGGGGTCCAAAGAGGACAGGAAGTCAGCGACCTGGTTGCCGTTGACTCTCCACGCTGAGATCGCTGCCGTGGTGGCCGGCCCGTTGTTGGCCTTCGCTGCAACCAGGATCGCTACGGCTCCGCCGATGTGGCTCTTGAGGAGCGCTGTCAACCGGGCACCGTTCAGGTCGCCGTAGAACGGCTTGATGCTGTCGCCGATGTCAACCTGATTCTGGAGCAGCCGAGCGGCCGTCGCGTTGAACCGGGAGTTCGGCTGAGCCTCGGAGAAGTACTCCACAATGGCCATTCGCGTATAGGCCACGTGGTCAAACCACAGCCTGCGCTGCTGCGCGCGGAATGCGAATTGAGCGCCGACGTTGCCACTAGGGGCGACGGTCACGTAGACGGTAGGTCCGGGGGTTGGATGCTTGGTGGTGATACTGCACGCCGCCGTGCCGCTGAGCGACACAGCCAGTACTCCAGCCACAAGCAAGGCTGAAATTCTCTTCATGTTCCTGCCCTTTCGTCCGGGTTTCCGGAGCGTATCACGTGGTCTGGGTCACAAAGTAGCCCCGTTCGTTGACACCTGTTGAGAGACGAGCTAGTGTTACCTACATGAACGACGACATCGAACTAGAAATCCCCGAGTGGGATGAGGACGACAAGGAGTGCGAGGGCCACGAGAGCCTGGCCGGCGCTTTCCACGGAGCCAGCTACTTCTGCGATGGGAGCTGCAAGTGACCGCCCCTACGCCCACCCTGCCGTACCTGCGCCCCCGCACGAACGGCCACGTGCTCCACATCCCCCGGGAGCCCGGCCAGTCGGGCTGGCAGGCGGCCCTGTGCGGGACCGTGGGCCGGGAGCCGGATGTCTACCGCCGCGTCGACAAGGTGTGCCGGATCTGCACGGGAAAACTTCTCAACGGAAACTCTTAAGAGGCTCCGGCCGGAGCCGATAGGAATCATGTAAGCGCGGGGAACACCCCGCCACCGAGGCCCCTTGGAGGAGCCATGAACACCACCACCGCGATCGCCCCCACCGCCGCTGGTATCGCCGCCACCGTCAAGGCCGCGTACGGGATCCTGGCCCTGAACAAGCCAGAGCTGGACGTGGTGGTCATGGACTACTACTTCCCCGTGGCCGTCCGGGGTGCCAGCGTCCTGTGGGGCGAGGACAACGACGTGACCCTGGCCATCAACGCTGTCTCCCTGGCCGTGAAGGCTCAGAAGGACATCGACGTGATCCGGGAGGCCGTGGTCGTCGCTCTCGGGGAGCTGGCCCTGGCCACCGACTGAGAGCACAAAAGAGGCGCGGTCCCGGAAGGGGCCGCGCCTTTCGCTTATCCCTAGAGGATCGCGATGAGCAGAACAACCAAGATCACAATGAGCACTACACCAAGGATCCACATGTCAACCACCTCCCTTACTCAGAGATGATCTCCCCGTCAACGATGTTGTCGTCATCCGGGGCTGGTGGGGCCGGCTCAGCTGCCGGCCGAGCTGCGATCTGTGTCAACCGGTCCCGCAGGGCCGCGATAGCTCCGTCGTTCTGAGGGCCGCTGTCGTCCTGATTCTCCACCGGGGCCGCCAGCCGCACGGCCACATCCACCCGCGCGGGCAGGCCCACCCGGTCCAGGACGGCCGTGGCGGCGTTCACCCTGGCCAAGTCGTTCCGCCCGTTGACCATCACGTCTGTGAGCGTGTCAACCGAGATGCCAGCTGCGCTGGCCAGGTTCAGCCAGGTCTCTCGCACCAGCGCGACCGCCTCGGAGAAGTTCGTCGGGCGCTGCTGCGGGACAGGTAGGTTATCGGCCGTCATGGAAACAGCGTACCGCCAGATGGGGGATGGGGTGGCGTGTCCGGTTCGCACCAATGCTCCACCACTGCTGCTGAGATCTGCTGCCACATCGGGATCAGCTCGTCGTTCACATCTTCAGCTGTCCGGCTGCCGGTTGCCACGACGATGGCGGCCGTTGCGCACTTCACCGAGTAGGCGTTCAGCAGGGCGAGGAACTCCGCGCGGGTCATGTCAACCACACTCCCGTTGGCTTGTCCCCGTGGGCGAGCATCGCCAGGCCCTGGCCGAGGCAGGCCATGTCAACCGCGCTCATGTACACGCCGGGGTAGTCGTCTGTCACCTCTAACCGCCACACGCCGTCGTCGTACTTGGTAATCCACCAGAGCACGTCCTCAAGTCCCCCGCGCTGGTCAGCGGCGTGGAAGATGTAGCAGGACCGGTTCAGTTTCGTGGTGTGTTCCCAGTAGGGCGGCTTCAGCTCGGTCATCCCGAGAGGCTAGCACGCGCGGTCGGGTGTGTGGTTGACACCTGTTGAGCTGGTGTGTACAGTAGAGACATGAGCGAGCTACTCCTCCGGTCCGTGAGCGGCAACCGGACCCACATCTACTCCCGCGAGACGGGCACGCGGTTCGGCCGCCGCTACATCGCGGTGTGCGGCGCGGCGATGTTCTCGTTGGCCGCAACCGGCCCGGTGGCAGACTGCCCCCGGTGCCTGGCAAAGAAGGGTGCAGCATGAGCTACCAGTTCAACTACTTCCTAAGCAAGACCGGGCTGCTGCACAAGCGGGCGGCTGCGCCGGCCGGGGGTGAGACCCTTTGCGGGATAGCCGTGAGCGACCTGTTGGACGACTACCTATACCGCGTGGCCGAGGATGGCTGGGCAGAGGGTTGGTTGGCCGAGAACCCTCACGATCTGTGCCGCAACTGCAAGGCGCAGGCTCATGCCTAGTGCCGAGCACGTCGACTACCCACACCAGCCTGGCTACCTCTACGACTGTCCCGGCTGCGAGCTGGAGTGCAACTGCGTGCACATGCAAGATGACATGATCTGTCTACACTGCTCTATTGTGGTCATCCGCGAGAGGGGCTCCAATGACTAATCTCTACGAAACCCTGCACCTGCGCTACGAACGCGGCGCGTTCGTGGCAACGGTGGGGCGGCTCATTACCGGCAAGCGTCCGTACTTCATCAACATCGTCGACACCGGCACCGGGGATGAGACCTGCTACGCCTCAGACCTCTCTCGGGATGGCATGCGGGCGGCTGTCGCCCGCCTGCGGGCCGCCGGGTGGCGTTGGGCGCCGTCCGTGGGGAAGTGGGCGGGATGAGCGGGCGGCTTATCAACATCGAGCTGGAGCGCCACTCCATGTGGGAAAAAGAGGGGGACACGGTCAGCATCTACCGGGATCCGCTGGCCAACTACCCGCGCTACTACGTGCTAGAGCAGTCGTATGGGGATGAGCATTCGATCATCACAGACCGGGATCTGGACCCGGCCGGGCTGGAGCGGCTGGCCGCGTACCTACGCGCAGAAGGTTGGGAGAGGTGGCCGCTGTGAGTGCTGGTGCGGGTGGCAGCTGGGAGCTGCTGCTGGAGGAGAATCTCCGGCTGCGTGGGGAGGTGGCCGAGTGCCATGAGCTGCTGGCCGAATTGGTCGGTGGCCAATTCGACTACCGGGTTCTGGTATCCCTTTGCGACCGCGCGGCTATGGTGCTCGGCCGGGCCAGGATCGCGCGGGGCAACACGGTTCCGGCCCCGGCCACGTATGCCGAGATGGACGCGCGGCTGGGTGTCAACCGGCCGCGCGGCGGCGCCGTCAACGGGGATGTCGTTGTCAACCAGCCGTCCCCGGACGCGCACGAATGCCCGCAGTGCCGGGACTACGGCTGGTCCGGGTCGGGGGAACGGTGAGCCGCCGGCCGTCGTTTCCCGGCGCGCGATCTCCGTGGGAGGAGACGGTCATGTACCGCCACCCCGTCACGGGGGAGCGCTTCGTCTTCGTGCCGCTCCTCCAGCGGGTGGAGGCGTACACGAAGGGATCTCGTACGTCCTACCTCTGGGTGTTTGTCAACCACACGGGGACAGACCCGAATCACCCCCTGGTGTGGCGGGCCGTCTGCGATCTCCTGGCCGGCCGCTATGACGAAAGGCGCGGCGAGCCTAAGATCCAGGCATGACGCACGCTAAGAAACTCCTCGCTGTCCTTGCCGTAATCGTCCTACTTCTATCCGGCTCGGCCGTCCCTGCTGGTGCGGGTGCTGCTGGGGCGGCCGTCTGCCCGGGGGCCGCCGGCTTCCCCCTGTCGTCGCTCCCGAAGACCGCGCCGGGAGAGTCGCACGCCGGCCTGGGTTCAGTGGTGGCTTACCACGGGACCTGCTTTGACAGGATCGTGTTCCTCTTTGACGTGACGGTTCACGGCTACCGCGTCGCCTATGAGGCGCCCTTTACCGAGGGGCGTGGCCTGCCGCTTGGGCCGTTTACCGCCGGTGGGGCCGTGCTCAACGTCGTGCTGTTCGCGAGTGCCTACCCCGAGGCTTTCGCGCCCGGCAAGGGGCTTACGGCTGGGGGGCACGGGGCCTTTGGATCCTTCCTGACCTTCAGGACCCTGCGCGATGGGCTGTATGGGGGCAGCTTTGAGGGTCGCACGACCTTCTCGATTGGCGTGCGGGCTCGGCTCCCCATGCGGGTTCAGGTTCTTACTGGCCCGCCGCGCATCGTGCTGGATGTGCTCCACGTCTGGCCGTAGGGGGCCGCGTTTGGCACCTGCGTTGACACGTGTTAAGCTATAAGCATGTTCATTCAGCATCCCGCCCACGTGATCCGCGACTCTGCTGCTTGGTTTTTGCTGGGGTTGCCCATTCTGTTCGTGGCCACCATCATCGTGTCTATCTCAGCTGGAGGTCTCAGCCTGATAGTCGCCTACGCGGTGCAAGCCGTCGTCGTGTTCAGCGCGGCCGTGTGGCTGTTCAAGAAGTGGGACCGGCGCAACGTCGCCCGCGCGCTAGCTCGCAAAGCTGAAGGGCGCCTATAAGGGGTATCGGGGGACGGCGCTTAGGTATTTGTGGTGGTCGATGGGCACGGTTTCGTGCACAGGTCAAAATGGTGGCCCGGCGACGTGGGGGGCTCCGGCCCGCCATTCGAAAAAGAGAGCGCCTCCGGCGCTCTCTTTTTCTCGGGTGGCCCAGCTCACAAAATCCAGGGCCAAGGCTTGGCCCTTTTCGTTGACATATGTTGAGAGCTGAGCTAGGCTAGGGATACAAGGCAGGACAAGCTCTCAAGAAAGAGGCAGGAAGATGCAAGAGACCAAGCCAGAGGCGATGACAGAGAAGCAAGAGGCTTATCTCGCAGCCCTCCTAGAATCTCGCGTCTGCCCTGCCTCTGTGTCAGGGGAGCTGGAGTTCCTGAAGGCCCTCAACATCAGCCCTGACAAGGCGACTGCCAGCAAGTACATCACCGCCCTCCAGGGCGCCCCCTACAAGCCCAAGACGGTCACCGTAAGCAATACGGTGCCTGAGGTTACGGTGCCTGCTTCTACCTACGTCCCCGCCAGCGTGAGCGGCGGCGCGCACGTTACGGTGCAGCCCACCAGCAAGAGCAAGTGGCAGCAGTGGGAAGACATGCCGTGCGGCTACTACACCGTAGAAGGTTCGTTCTACAGCTACGGTGACACCGGCGTCGCGGTCTACCTGATCTCGATGCAGAAGAAGAAGTACGGTGCACCCCGCAAGATCGTGCGGCGGCTGTGGAAGTCGTATGAGGGTAAGCCCAAGTGGCAGACTCTGAGCTACCCCACCGCAGTTCAGAACCTCGCAGGCCACGCCCCGGTTGACATCGCTACGGTGGCAAAGCTCGGCCTGAACTTTGGCTTCTGCTGCTGCTGCCTCCGGACACTGACTGACCCGTTCAGTGTCCAAAATGGAATTGGCCCAGTCTGCGCAAAGACTTGGGGATACGCGCCGGCCAGTATGCTTGCGGGGTGACCAAGAGCAAGGGCATCCGCTTCTAGCCCCGGCCCCGGTTGACAGCCCCCGCCCCCGGCGGGGGCTTTTTGTGGCCCGGGTCACAACCCCCAGATTTGGTGACAGCCGTTGACACGCGCTAAGCTTCAGGTATGAACGAGATCGCAACCGCCACCGCCACCGCCGAGTGGAAGGCCGGCTACCGGGCCGAGGCCCTCCAGATCCTGGCCGAGTGCGGCGCGACCAGCGGCGAGCTGAGGGAGTTCCTGAGCGGCCTCGGGTTTGGCACCGCGATCGCATGGACCCTAGTCGAGAGGTACGGAAAATGAAGATCGGCACGCTGGTCAAGATCACCGGCAAGAGCACCGTCTACCGCGTCCGCGAGGTAGACCCCAAGAACGACATGGTCAAGATCAGCGCGGCTGGCACCAACGTTGCCCGCCGGCACGACCACTCCGGGTGGATCGCCGCCCGCCGGTTGACAGAAGTTCCCGAATAATCCTCATGTCCCCCGCCCGCGTGCCGATCAGAGAGTCGTGACGATGACAGAGTTCCTCCAGACGAAGACCGGCGGCCCCCACCTGCTGCACGTCCCCGCGAACCGGGCCGTGATCTCCAGCTGGCAGGCCACCGCGTGCGGCAGGATGGGTACCGCCGTCCAGATCGCCGCCGAAGGCGCCCGGGTGTGTGCGCAGTGCGCGCGGGCAACCGAGCTGAACCCGTGACGGCCGCGCTACACCCCGGGAGGTTCGTACCAAACGTGAACAATCGTGGGGTTGAAGCCCTTATCCGCCGCTCCCCCGTCCCGCTGGCCGCCGACACCCGCCGGGAAGCGCGGCGCGCGGCCCGGGGAGGTCTCGATATCGCCCCGGTAATGGCCCTCAGCGCCACGCTCGCGCTACGGAACGGCCTGCGGGTAGTTCCACTCGCCCTCTGGGATGCCGCCGTGGTCACGGAGACTCTCCGGCGGCTCGATTGGGGCACTGACAGCCGGGACAGTGAGCTTCCTCCGGCTTGACCGGCGCGATCAGGAGCCCAATGAGCCGCGCCGCGCCCGCCGCCGACTTGGATTGTCGCAAAATGGTGTCAACTGCCTCCGGAAAGTGCGCTGCGAGCTTTGCATACGCCTGTTCTAGAAGCGCAGTGTCAACCGTTTCGATGTCAACCGGCTCAGTTACGCGCCCCGCCCACCGATTTGGGCTGTGTGCGGCGCAATAGTCGCGTTCGGGCAGTGCTATACCGGCGCAGTCAGTCCCATCCTTGCGTTGCTCCCGACACCCACCCGGCCCCACGTTATGCCCATCATTACCCGATATTACCGAATCCTACCCACATGCTCCCAGATCCTCATCCTACCAAGATCACTCACTCCCAGTGCTCTCGGTACCTGGCCCGTCCCGCCACGGCCTCCCCGGTCTCCACCAGATCCCACCATCCGTTACGCCTGTCCAGGCGCACCCGGTACCTGCGCCCTGTCAACCACGCCCGACGACTGGCCTCCGCCACGGCCGACTCAAAGTCCCTGAACCACGCCATCGATGCTCCTAACTGCACGCCGACCCCCGAGTGGGGGTGACAAGTGGGGGTGACGGGGGTGACAACTTGTCACCCCCTTGTGTAAAAAGTCTTTTACAAAAGAGACAAAGTGACTGTTGATCTTATTATGGGGGGGAGGTTTGTTATAGTTTGAAGTAATTCGGGGGTGACAAATTTTCTCCTGGGGGTGACAAAATCACCCCCTTTCTGTCACCCCCAAACCGTCGATGGATGCCAGATGGAACGTTACCTTTTCGTTACCATTTCCAGCAGCCACGCGACGCTCTACTTTTCCCAAAGACACCAGTCTGTCCAGAACGTCATAACAAACGTCCCGAGATCCCTTGTCCCCACCCATGGCGCGACGAACATCAGCCCGACTAGGCCCGTGCCCAGGAGCCCACCCTTCCAGGAACTTCAAGATCTTCCGTGCCGCCTTGTCAACCGCCGAGACAGCCTTGGCCGCGTCCCCCGAAGCCGAGAGCGCCTCACGAATCGCGACCGCCGTGTCCACCGCGTTCTGCACCCGGGGAGCGTTGAGCCGCCGCGCGCCCACCGGCACCGCCCACTCGCAGGCCGCCACCACGCCGGCAGCGTGCTGCAATAGCACGGCCGCCTTGTCCCACCAGCGACGCGAGATCCCCTCCCCACCCAGCTGCCCATGTCCGCGTGCCAGCAGCGCGGCCAGCTGATACCGGAGGTCCACGTTTGCCTCTGGAGCCACCACGTACGTGGGATCCAGGGTCGTACGCACGGGCAGGACCAGCTCCCGAGCTTCTCGCCGCACATCCTCGGCAACCGGGATGAGCCTCTCTGGCGTGCCGTACGTGTCGCTGAACTGAAGGCCAGCGAATTGATCTTCAAAGCGCGGCAGCTTCCCAGGCCATGTGACACCCAGCTCGCCCACGTAGGCATCCCCTTGACACCCCACCCACAGGAAGCGCTGGGTAAGACCCCCAGCAGTTTCCCCGAGCAGGAAGCCCGCGTTCATAGGCTGGAGCCCGACGACCATCACCATGCGGTACGTGCCAGCCTCTACGCGCTGCTTGAGCCCCTTTGTCTTCCACCCGAAGGCCAGCCGCTCTCCGGACCACGCCTGCCGTAGCAGGGACAGCAGGTGCCCCGCGCCCGACCTACCGGCCAGCTCGGACAGCAGCGTGCCCTCATCTACGTAGAAGACCACCGAGTCCCGGTCCCGCTTGTTGACCAGCGATTTAGGGTCTGGACCAACATCATCAAAGTATTGATCAATCAAGCCCTCCGGCGACCCCAGATCTACCTGCGCATAGTTCGGCTCATGCCCCGCGTCCCCGCACCAGCAGGCCGCCACGCGCGCCGGGTAGAGCTTGCGGGCCACGTTGTACGCCCACGTCTTGCCAGACCGGGAGATACCCGTGAGCGCGATGAACGGGTTGATAGGGCCGTGTGGCGTGAGCACGTCCAGCGGGATGTCCAGCGCCCAGAGTCCCATCACCGCGCCCAGCACCCCACCGCGTTGCGCCCCGAAGTGATCTGCCCCGTCCCGGATGTGCCGGAGCACGTCGGTATCCCAGAACGATTCCGGGAGCACGGGCATGAGAGGACCGCTGCTGCTGCCGGCCGGCTCCTCTTCCTGCTGCTGTGCAGCCACCGTGTCAACCAGCCCGATAGGCTCGCCCCCACTGCCGCCGCCGGCCGGCTTGCCAGGCGCAGCCGCTGCCCTCGCCACGGCCGGGGGAGGAACCGGAGCGTCTGCCGCCGAGCCACCCACCTCGGACGCCACCAGCGCGCCGGCCAGCACCTCTGAGCCCCCGAGCGCCTCGGCCATAGCCTCTAGCCCGAGCCAGTCGCTTTCCGTCATCGCCTCGCCGTAGCACGTGCACGAGCTATCTGGCAGGCCCAGCATTGACTCCGCCTTGTGCACCGCGCCGGACACCGCCCGGAAGAACTCCTGCTGCCACTGGCGGGTAGGTTCATCGGACACGCGATCTTTGTAGGCCAGCCAGACCTTCCCGAGCGCGGTACCAACCCCCCGGTGTCCCTCCCAACACAGCAGGACCAGCGCATACGTAGCCGAGACCATGGTCGGGTAGCGCGACGGCTCCACCTCAACGTTCGCCACGCAGGTATCGGCAGCCGCCCGGACCTTGCCGCACGGAACCTCATCGGTTGACAGAGACAGCAGCCAGTCCTTGCCGTGCCCGGAAGTGCCGGCCGGTGCCACCTCGCCGCTGCCGCCGATCCCGCCGCCGGACACAGCTGGAAACGCTGCCCGGATGTTCTGACAGGCCCATTCGGGTAGGGCCGTGACATCAGCGGCAGTCGGGAAGTGATCCAGCTCGACGCCGCCGCGACCGATCTGGTAGCGCGCGCCACCAGCGTCCGGGTTGGTGCCGGCCACCACGATGTACCCGAACTTAGCCCGCCGGATGTCAACCGCCCCGAACTCACCGGGGAGCGTAGCGATGATGTCTAGGGGAGCCCGGAAGATCAGCGTGCCGGATCTCTTCTCCATCCCCAGGCCGCGCGACGCGACCATGATGGCTGTTGACCACAGCTGCTGAGCCCGGACCTCGGACCCTTTGCACACGTACTTGACGAAGTCCTGCCAGCCCTCTTTGAGCTGGCCATCTTTCTCATAAGTATCGATATCGAAGGCGACGTATCCCGGAGCCAGACGGAGCCCCAGGTCGTACGGGATACCACGCGCCACGACCTGCTTGCACCACGCGCTGGTTATCTCGATGCCGTGAAGGCCGTGAGCCTTAGGCTCCTTGCATGCCTTGCCGCCGGCCAGAACGTTGATAGGTTCGCCGATGCCAGAGTCTAAGACCTCTTGGAACTTTGCCGCGAACGCGCTTATACTGCCATCAGTTGCCATCGCAGCTCCCTAAAGCTGAGTGGCCAGTCAACGAAGACGCCGATGATGTAACGGCCGGGCCACTCCCCAGAGTGCCCGGCCAACTTCATGTTTGCGAAGAAGTCAACCGGATGCGAGGTTCACCCCGCAGGGTTGTGAGCTTACCCCCCGCCTAACCTCCTGCGGTAGCCCGCAAAACAGGCAGTTGACAGCCGGCCAAGCAGCCCCCTAGATTCTCTGCCATGGGCATCTTCACTCACCTGCAAGGAACAATTCTGTCTTGATTGGAGATGTGCCCATGGGGATACCTAGCCCCCTATTAGTCAAGATCTACCTGCCCGGTGACGACGACCTTGAGTATTACGCTGAGGTCGAATCCCCTTATGACGCCAAGGACATCATCAAGATCAAGTCCTACGGGTGCAAGTGGGATAAGTACAAGAAGCGTTGGCTGGTGCCCACGGACGATGTTCCGGATTTGGTTGAAGCCCTTAAGGTAAACGGATACCGGACTCACATCATGGACACTAAGGCTCCGGCCAGGGAGCCCCACGTCGGAGGCATCAAGACCGAGTATAAGGGTATTCAGTTCCGGTCCATGTTGGAGGCTAGGTACGCTGCCTGGTTTGACCTGGTTGGCTGGCAGTGGGTGTACGAACCGTTTGAGGCTGACCACTACATCCCCGACTTCATGATCCAGGGAGAGCACCCGTTCCTGGTTGAGGTCAAGCCGGCCATGAGCCAAGCCGAGTACATGGAACCGGTTGACAGGATCAGCAAGGCGTGTGCCGAGGTCTGGAAGAACGACATCTTGATCCTCGGTACGACCCCGTTCGCCCCAACCCTTGATGATGCTGAGTACCTCCATGACAACCGGTACCCCAACTCTGAGTGGGAGCTTAGGCTGGGAAGCGGTAATCAGATTGCTGGTTGGTTTGGTGAGTATGATCCCGACGCTATGACAGTTGTAGACACTGGACCCGTGATGTGTCCGACCCCCGGAGGCATGGAGGAAGCGCCATCCGGCATGATAGCTCCGCCCCTGACACACCCGTATAGCTGGGATGTCGGTTACTGGTGCTACTGCACAGCTCACTACGAATACACCGGTCAGGGGAGTGAACCTGTGCGCGTGCCGTGTGGGAACCTTGGAGTGTGGCACCTGTGGGGGAGCTGGAATGCTCGCCCCTGTAGCCATCACGACAAGTGGTATGGTCCCGTGACTGAGATCAATATGCGAGACCTCTGGAATCAAGCCGGCAACACGGTCCGGTGGGAGCCCAGCTAGACCCTTGACGAACCCGGCCACCCGAGCTAGTTTCACCACCAGCGCCGACAGGCCGCGCGCCCCAGCGAGGATCACGACCGGGATCATGGACTGGCTGGGTAGCCGAAGACCCCCGCAGGGCATAGCGCATACCGTGCGGGGGTCTTTGCTATGCTGCACACGTAGCGGGAGGGAGCCGCCCCGGCAGGGGCCGCCCCCTCCCTTTTCGTTGGCTACACTGTCAACCGTGCCCTATGGCGCCCACGCTCCTAGCCTCAACGGGCGGATGTCGTGCACAGGCACAGCGTGCCGCGAGAGCGCAGCGGACGCAGCAAAGACCCCCGACCGGCCAGCCGGGGGTCTCTTGCTGTCAACCGTCAGACACTGCAAGAGGTAGAGATCAGACCGAGGTCCATCTCCTGAAGCTGAGCGTCGCCCTTGTCGCGGACCAGGTAGTAACGGGCGTACTCACGGGCCGTAGCGTCGGCAGTCTTGTCGTTCTGCAGCGCCTTGAGGGCAGCAGCGATCTGAGCCTTGGATCCGGTCAGAATGGCCTCACGTGCCGCGTCGCACGTCGAGGGCTTCTCGGCCGCCGGAGCTGCTGCTCCACCGCCAGACTGAGGCAGGGCATCCTTGTCAGTGCCACCGGCTCCGCAGGCGACGGAAAGTCCGATCAGCGGTACAGCCAGGGCAGTGATGATCAGGCTGAGCTTGCGCATAATTTGTGCTCCTTGGTTGTGGTGGTTGGTGGAACCCGGCCGGCCCCAGGCGGAGCCGGCCGGTACTACTACTAGCGGCCAGCGTTCGCAGCGTTGCCCGAGGCAGTGGCCGCGTCGCTGCCCCAGTTGCGCAGGGTGTCCGTGTGCGACTCGCACAAGCGAACCGTGTCGCCCTTCTCCAGCCGGGGGATCAGCGGGAACACCGAGTCGATGAACTTGCACGTGGCCTCATTGACCCGCACGGCCTTGTCATACCCGAGCGACGCAGCCGACAGTGCGTTGCTCGCCTCCATGAGGTTGGTCTTGAGCCCGTCGACCGTGGCCGCGTTAGCGGACAGGCGACGCTGCGCGTCAGCCAGGTCCCCCCGGATCTGCTCCCGATCGTTGGCCACCAGCGTGAGATCGTCCCGAGCCTGCACCGCGTCCATCTCGGCAGAGATCCAGCCGCCGGCCATGCCCAGCACGACCACGGCGCCACCAACCCAGGCCACCCACTTGCGGTAGCGCTTAGGAGCAGGGACAGGCGGAGCGCCGTTAATGATGACCGGCCCGGGGACCGTTGGGTTGAACTCAACCGTGTCGAGCAGGGGAGGCTGGCCGAGAGAATCGAAAGACATGGGAACTCCCAGATAGTGCGGACGGGCTTGCCCCCTGAACTATACGCACACTGCCAACCACTGTCAACTAAGAACAACCACCAGACTCCCTAAGCTGCCCGGCCACCCCGCCGAACTAAGGGGCATGAGCACATACAACCCCAACGCCCACAGCATGTTTCAGCGGCTGATCGCCACCACCCCGGTTACCCCGGCCACCAAGATGGAGCGGTTGCTGGACATGATCGATAACCACCACATCCCATGCGCCGCGCCCCAGGAGCACGACTCGCACGTCTACCACGTGATCTCTGAGGCCGGAGTCACCACCCTTTGGTGTGACGGCCGGGTTGACAACCGTTGACACCCGAGCTAAGCTAGGTACATAACCCGCCGCACTGAGGAGTCAAGATGACCACCACCGCCGCCATCATCCGGGAGTTCGCCGCCGTCAAGGCCAACAGAGCTGAGGCTTTCGAGCAGACAGAGTTCTGCGTTGAAGGGCTTCAGGAGAGGCTGGTCAACGTCGTGAACAGCGCCGCGATTTGGGCCAGCAGCCCCCGGAGCGTGCACGTGCGGGGCACCATCGGCCCGGACACTTACATCCTGGCTGAGCTGCTTGACCACGCCGCCGGCAACGCTGGCATGACAACCGGCATCATCACCACCGACGACGCCGCCGGACTGGCCACCCTGAGCTGGTGACGCAGGCCACACGGGGACCGCTAAGGTCCCCGTGCCCCCGGCCGATGAGGTAGACGTAAGCAACCGAGTAAGGAGCCCGACATGATCCGCTGTGGACACTGCAAAGAGAAGCACCTAAAGGTTGAGCACGTGTGGATGTGCTCCCGGTTGGATGAATGGGAGCTGCTTGAGCAGGAGCGGCAGGCTGAGGAAGCCGCCGACGCAGAGGCCCGCTGGGAGCGCGCGATCGAGGAGCGGGAGTACCACCTCGCCTACGCCCACCTTGACTACGACGGGCCGGACGTTTGGTGAGGATCGGAGACCGCGTACGTGTCAACCCGGCCAGCTGCCCATGGCCGGGTTACTCGTCTGAGCGCTGGTTGGTGCGCGACCGAGAGGGTGACCGGCTCACACTGTCGCTCCTAGGGCGCCCGGAGATCTCGTTCACCACGACCACGGAACATCTGGTTGACAGCCGCGCGACCGGCCACCTAAGCTAAGCGAGTCCATTCGAGGGACATGTAACAGGGGATGATGGAAGCCACTGGGAAGGTGACGCCCGGTGGTCGCACACAGAGAGGGACGTACCGCCTTGACACGGGCCGGTACGTCCCTCTCTTACTTGCGTAGCAACACGTACGCCCATAGGCAGCCAACAGCTATGAGCAGCAGGACTCCAGACGTTGCGCTCACCGCCTACCCCCCGCCGAGCTGAGCACGTAGAGCCAGAAGGCTATGGCCGCGATCGCGAGCCACTGGAGTATCTCCACCTAGCGAACCGCCCTACGCAGCGAGGTAGCCGGATCTACGTAGTGCTGTCCCGGGCCGGCCACGTGCCACACCATGCCATCGTTCACCGCGATCACGGTGTGAACCCGCCGGTCACCCATCACGCCGTGCAGCTGGACCTTGTCCCCAGGCTTGAGTGGAGACTCCTCTAGCGCCTCGGCCTTAAGCGTGTAGGGCGGACGTAAGCTGCTCTCCTCCTCGGCAGGCTCCACCACCCAGCAGTAGATGCCGTGACACGCGATGACCTCCACCTCCACGCCCTTATGAAGGTAGATCTTCCCCGGATGCGGTCTGTCAACCACAGCTTCCCACTTCCCTGTATGAGTTTGATCTAGCATCTGTGAGAGCGGAACGTGGATCACCATGTCGGAGGCCAGAGATCCAGGCCGAATGCACGGCCGAGCATCAGCACCACGACCAGCACGACCGCCGCGACCAGCAGCCCGAGACCGAACCCTAGTCGCCTCATGGCCGACCTATCCACCAGCCGACAACGAACCCCAGAGCCAGGATGCCGAGCGCGATAAGTACGCCAGCCACGAGCATCATGTCAACCACACCCAAACCAGCGTCCCGCCGATCAGGCAACCCCAGAGCAGGCACACGAGCACGGTGCCCCAGAGCAGCCGAATCAGGTCCCGGCCGAAGTTATCCACGACCCCGGTCCCCGCCGAGCCAGTAGCCGACTACGAACCCGAGCGTCCCGGTCAGCATCAGAAAGAGGAGCAGTTCCCATACAGTCATCAGAAGATATCCAAGTCAACAGCGCTGAGACGATCGGCAGGATGCCACCGGCCATCAGCGGGATCGAACGCGAAGCAGTCGGGAGACAGCTGCCCGACCACCTTGGTTGACATATACATTTCATCGTGGATCCGCTTGCACATCACGTGGACCGAGTGATTCTGCCAGACGAAAAACACCACGACCAGCGGACCGAGCAGGGCCAGGCGGACCAGCGACCTGCGCAGGAACCCAGCCTCATAGAACGAATCTGCCCACTCGCCCATGTCCGAAATTACATGCACCTAGCGCCTCCGTGTCACGTAGATAATGGCTGCCATGTATGCGATGAAGATCAGGCTCCACAGCACTATCCACCAGGCGGCATCAGCTGTCATGCGCTTACCCCGTGATCTTGTAGTCCTTTGCATGCCCGCCGCGCGGTCGCTTTGGAAGCATGCTGCCGAGTAGCAGAGATGCCCCGAAGGACACCAGGATGAAGCTGAGCACCCACCAGGGTTTACCGGGTCCGTGTACCGCGAACGCGAGGACGACGACTCCCCACAGCTGGAGCATGATGAGCGCGACGCGACACTTCCACGTTGCCTTGACCGCCGCCACCGCTTGATCCAGCCACTCATTGTTATAGTCCATGGCCAGATCTTAATCCCACGGGAACACCTTCACCTTGCCAGGTATCGGCGAGCCGCACTCAGCCGACAGAGCGGCATCAGTCTCCACCGGGATACGTAGCCCGTAGCGTTTGGCGATCTCCACGAACCGTTGCGTGTAGAAGCAGGCATCAATGTCCGGCAGCCAATTCTCCGGACCCTGCCCAGCCTTGGCCCGTTGAACCCCCGCCTCAATCACGATCAGGTTGTCAAGATCATTGTAGAAGTGCTGCCGAGCCTCTTGGTCCCACTTCCATGCGCCGTTCACCCAGGCCCACTTCTCCGGAACGATGTGGTTGACAGTCACGGGGATGTCGTTATCCAGCCCCGGCTCCAGCAGAAGGCCCGTGTAGGGAGACACCAGCCAGCCGCCGAAGATCTTGCAGCCAACTCGTTTCTCATTGTGCAAGTCCCGAGCCAGCGCGTCCGACCGGGAGTCACAGCCGCTCTTGTCAGTGTCGGCCCAGTCCCCGAACGCGCCCTCCTGATAGCTCGGGGTGACAGTAGGTGGAGCCTCATGGACTGCCGTTTGCAGCCACGTCCACCAGGATCCCGCCGTACATACCAGCAGCATGCCGATCACCAGCAGCAGCGAGAACGGCCACGTGCGCCACCATTTAGCCATGTCACCCATCCAGGAACTTGACGAACCACCAGTTGCGATAGAGATAGAGCCAGTCATGGATCATCAGAACGAACCCGGCCGCCAGCGCCACGACCACGATGAGCAGCATCGTGAAGCGGAGCCACCTCGGCCAGCGACTCACGGCTTAGGCTTGCGCAGCCGGAGCTTGCCGTCGTTGTAGCGCGCCCGGTGCCGAGCGGCCCATACGATGTCAACCGCCTCGGCCAGCGTCGGCACCTCGGCCAGCAGGACAGGGCTGTCAGTGCCATAGAGGTAGGATCGCCACTCGCCTGTCTCCATGTTGATGAGAGCCGAGCCGATACCCACGACCTTGCCCGGAGCGTTCGAGGCGTAGATGGTGTGGTAGTGCTTAGACACCTGGCACACGTACCGATCTTCACTCATCGGACATCGGCCGGTTCGACCCATACCCTCCACACCCAGCCGCCATCATCAGCGATCTTTTCTCGTCGCTCCACGGTGATCTTCTCGTCCTTGCCGTATGCGTTGAACACCCTGCGCATCAGCACGGCCTTGTGAGGATCCTCCACGTCGGGAGCTGGCACTGTGGTCTGCCGGATCCCGTAGGGCGGAGTCACTCGGATCCTGCCAGACTCCAGCTGCTGTGTCACCCATACATGAAGCACGCCTAGACCTCACTCACTTTGGTGATGTGGATAGCGTTAGCGATAGTGCCAGTGCGGCCCAGTTCTGCCAAGCCCTCCCCGAACTCAACCAGTTCCTGCCGAGTCAACAGAGGGATGTTCGAGACCGTGAACGTGCCCAGCGCGAAGTTACCGCCCGGCGTGTCAACCACGATCTCATCCTGATACCGGCCGTCGATGTTGACCACGTACACGTGAAAGAACGTGCCGGCGTAGCGCCACTTCCTCCGCTCCCAGTGGCTTACCGGTTCCCCTTGAGCCATGCCGCCGCATCCTCTCCAGCCCGCTTCAGTTCTAGCTGGCCGTCTTCAGTATGCGTGCACTCCCGGCACACCCCCGCCGGCCGGTTGCCGATCCAGGTAGTCCCCACGACCCCGCGCACCTTGTAGCACACGACGCATATGCCGTTGGCTATCAGGCTCACGGCCCCACCTCCGTAATCCTGCCGACGAACATCAGGTCCCCGTGCGTGTGCGCCCGCTTGCGTAGCTCCTCTTGCACGAGCGCCTCAGGCAACGCCTTGTACGCCATCCAGACGCCATCATTCTCGTCCAGCGCCTCAACGAACACCTCAGGCAGGCGGTCGAATTTCACCCGGTAGCGCGCCATCAGTCCTCCACCAGCTCAATGGCCTTCATGCCATACTCCGGCTTCTCGTCGAGCAGATCCCACTCGCCGAGATCCAGCCCCCACGGCTGGCCCCAGCCCGAGCACTGTGCGCAGACGCCGTTAGGGATGTCGTTCCACGCCTTCTGTTCGGCCGCCTCTTCATCTTCCGCCTCCACGATGATGGTCACACTGGCCACCGTCTCGTAATACACCCGGTACTTAGGCATCACTTACCATCCCAGTTCACGAAATTGGTCAGGAAGCGGATGATGTCCTTAGCTTCCTCATGGTTGACACGCAGTCGAATCATCCGGTCCGACTCCCGTTCCAGGTGCACACGCAGGGTTGCATCCTGGCTGTTATACCAGCCACCGCCCCCGTACGAGACTTCCCACGACCTCTTAGACATCAGCGCTCTCCTTACAGATCATCGTGCGAACCGTCTGGCCCGCTAGGTCGCCGGGGGAATCGCTGGTAGTAGCGCCGCCGCGTGTTGTAGTAGGTCTGCCGCGTGCCCACGTCATAGTGCCAGAGGAAGAACATCCAGGCCGGGACACCGAGGAACCCCCACGGGGTGAGGCAGAACCCGATGGCCAGACTCAGCCCGATCGCGATCAGTGCGCAGGCCCGGAGCACCTCCCGCTGCATCACGGCGCATCCTTAATGCTCACGTCCAGGCCAGCCGTCTCGGCCAGCGTTAAGATCAGGACTTCAACCTCGGACGGCTCCAGCATGACGGAAGCCGAAGCCCCACGCTGTCCTTCCAGGGTGAGCTGAACCCCAGGCCGCGTGGCCCGCTCGTCTATGTAGAGATACCCGTTGCCGTCTACCAGCTGCATGATGTGTTCCATGCCCCTAATCTAGCACACTGTCAACGAGAGTCAACCCCCCAGTTTGGTTGGCACCTGTTGATAGTCCTGCTATAGTCGAGGTATGGAAACCACCACGATCACTCAGTCCCAGATCCAGCTCACCCGCGCCGACACTGTTGTGGCCGGCTCTACCATCATCCGGAACCGGTACGACAGCGGCGTGATGATCGAGCCGTCCTCGCACCTGGTTGAGCGCGCCGGCTTTGACTCCAAGGAGAACCGCGTCGTCTTCAAGTGTGGATACCGGATCTTCACCTACCGGCCGGCCGACCTGGTGATGGTCGTTGCCGGTGCTATGGTCCCCGACCCCCAGCTGGAAGACCTGGTTGACATGACCCTGCGCGGCGCCGGGATCACCGAGGAGACTCTGACCAAGGCCGACGAAAACCTTGACGACGTTTGGCAGGTCGGCTAGTTTTCTCTTCGCCGGTCACCGCGAACCCCACAGGAACAGACCGCCTGTGGTCCACGCGGAACGCACTCACAACGCGGTGGCCGGCACCCTAACCTTACTGAGGGGGAGGGCCGGTAGGGATGCGGACGGGCGACCCTACCGGCCCGCCCTGTAAGCGAAGAAAACCCCCAGCCTAGGCCGGGGGTTTTCTACACATGTAGTAGCCCGCCAGGACATCCACGACTGGCTCTGCTACTGGTATGACTATGTAGTTGTCCCGAAACTCTAGCATGGTAGGGGTCCTAGGTGTACGACGATGACACTCAGGCCAGATTTTGGTCTAAGGCCGATGTGCGCGGGCCGGATGAGTGTTGGCCCTGGTCGGGATCCAGAGCCGATAGAAACGGCAGACCTGGCTATGGGCACTTTTGGCTGAGAGGCAGCAACCGTCAGGCTCACCGCATCTCATGGGAGATAGCAAACGATGTTCAGATGACCGAGCCGTGTGCTCGGCATACCTGTGACAACCCACCGTGTGTGAATCCCTATCATGTGCTGCCTGGCACGCAGGCAGACAACATGTCGGATGCTTCTGTCAAGCAGCGATGGAGAACTAGTCACTGCCCCGCTGGACATGAATACGCTGGCATGAACCTGCACACCCGGCCCGATGGTAGACGTGTATGTCGTGCATGTGCTCGGGAACGGGAGCGCCGTCGTCGTGGATCCAAGAGATAAGATGTCTCTCTTTCCCGTGACTTCATGGGTACCTCAATATCTCAAGCCTGTGACGACCAGCCTTTGCAGTAATTGCTACCGGCTGTGCGCCCACGATCCTCCGGTTGAGCCTGACGACTTCGTGCTCCCGGGACGGTATGGTGAGAGACTCTTCGTTGTGGTTGACACTTGTTGACACCCAAGCTAGGATGGCAATATGACCGTTCAGATCGTCACCCCCGAGCAGTGCAAGGCCGGAGCATGCGGCCGTGGTCCCCACGTCGTAAGCAAGTTCAGCAGCTGCTTTGATGAGGCTGTTTACCAGTGGGCTATCGAGTACCCAGACCAGGAGACCGGAAGCGTCGAGTGGCACTATCACCTGGTGATGCTTCAGGTGAAGCTAGACCCCATGCTCATCCCCGTGGCTGAGGAAGATGACCCGTGGTACGTGAACGTCCCGGTGGGCACCTATCTTGTCTACACACGCGACAGTGGCGCCGTCACTGTCAACCACTACAAGAATCACAGCGACGCTGAGGAAGCGTTCAATGAGGACCATGACGATTACAGCCGTTGGGACGACCCGGAGGCTTACTACGCCCCAGACCCCGACGACCGAGAGGGAGCGTGGATGTGATGGGTGAGGCAACCATAACGTTCGCAGATGGAGTGGTGGCCCAAGCCATCCCCGAGAGCATCACGGTGGCCGGGATCCCCGGAGGCCGGCCGGGGGAAGTCTCGCACAAGCTTGTCTACCGGACTCCAGGCTTGACTATGTGGTACGTGCCGCTGGACTCAGTGCTCTCCATTGTGTTCCACATGGAGCGTCCCAAGCGCACGCGCAGGCGCCGCAAGCTACACAGTCAGGTGGTCCGGACGCAAGTCCCCACGCCAGTTGACAAGGATCCTGACCAGTCCTAGTGTGTTGCCATGAGGCTGAGCGCCGACCTCGGAGGGGTCGCGCTCAGCTTTTTCTTTGTGCGCGAAAGGGATGACGATGACTATTTTGGATCAGTCTGACGTTGTGCACACGCTGCTCTTGCAGCGGGATCAGTTGACTAAATCGGTTGCTGCTATGGATTCCATAGCCCGAGCAGAGCAGGCCCGCTATGCGCGCCTCCTGGCGCTGGCTCAGGCCCTGGTTGACACGTGGGGGGTAGGCCCGCTCTCCGCAGTGGAGCAGGAGTTCGCTGACGCACTGGAAGCGCTCGAAGACCCGGTAAGCATGGCCGAGCTGCTCAGATTTCCAACGTCAACTTAGGACGGTAGTTCCGTCTAGCGAGGTATCCTCGCACCTGCCGCCGCGTGTCCTCAGAGACCGCGCCGACGAACACCACCTCATCATCAGGCTGGTAGTTCGTGCGCGCGTGATGTTCCTGGCCGTCCACGTGTAGGAAGAACTCAGCGTGAGTGAGCCTCCGAGCCCGGATGTACTGCGTACCGCGCTTCAGGTTGACAGCGTAGATGTAGACCACCGCGCTCCGTCCCTCACGTTCTTTCCACCGCGTGCCGATCCGGTGACCTTCGTAGTCAAGCTCAAGTTCCACAGCTAAAGATCCTCGCGTAAAACAGGATGCTAGATAGGAGCCACTTCAACAGACTCATCATCATCATCTTCTTCAATGTAATCGAAGGAGTTGTTGATCTCGTCGACAGCTGCCTTGGTCTTCTCGATCCAAGGCCCCAGGGTGTTGGCACCCAAGGACCCCAGTTTACCCAGCGTGCCGGCAGCCACCTTGACAGCCGAGTCCAGGACATGAGCTGTCATCCCGACCAGCGCTCCTATGGTTGACACGGCCACCTCCAGCCGCGCCACGCGGGAGGACAGGCTTAGCAGCTCAGCGTCTACCGGATCCATAGGCTCCGGCTCCTCAGAGTCCAGGATCTCTTGAATGACCTCCCCGGCGTACTTCTTGTCTTCTGGCATCACTCGGCCGCCACGTAGCGCAGGTAGAGTTCCACCCGGTCAGTGGCGCCTTCGCGCTCCTCGGAGCTAGCGACGTACGCCTCCCACGAACCGCTGTCAACCACGAATGCGGCCAGCTGGCCGCGCCGGATGCGCCACGCCGTCTGGGAGATAACGCGCAGCCGATCCTTAGGGCCAGACCCCACTAGATACCACTTACCCGGAGTGCCCTTGCACTTGGTTGCCACGGCCGCGTACGGCTCAAAGAGCACGGTTGCACGCTGGGAAGCGCGCGGGGGTGGGCTCGCCACTTTGCTGATCTTATCCATGGCTCTAGGTTACCTGCTCTTGCCAACGATTGTCAACCAAGGTAGGGTAGCCCACATGCCAAGGAAGCGTCGCATGGACGCACACATCTACTTTGGCAGCTTCATGTCATTCCGCGACATTGAGACCGTCCGCGCCCCCGTGCTGGAGGGAACCCCGGTTATCGCCGCTCACCTGTACCGCCGGGAAGACCAGACTTCGCTGTGTGGGGTGGCGCTGCCCGGCATGCAGCAGTCTTCGTTCACCACGGTCCAGTGTCAACTGTGCTGGTTGCATGCCAGGCGCCTACAGGAAGGCCCCCGCAAGCCGTTGCTGGCTCCACGGTGGAAGCCATACGCCTACGGGGACCGCTGGTCTTACCGGTTCGTCTAGTAGAAGGCGTCGTTCGCCAGCATCTGGATAGCGATGACGTGCACCGACCCGGCAGCACCCTTGTCCATGTTCGCAGCCGCTTCCACATCCAGCCAGGCGGTTGACTGCGCCTTGATGGACAGGAGCAGGTCAGGGTTGTTGGACGCTAGGGCGATAGCCGGGACCTGCGTAAAGCGGCCGGCCGGGAAGTTGATCCGCTTCGTCTGCAAGTGTCCAGCGCCGGCCGTGACCGAGAACCCACTGAGGTTGCCAGTGAACATCGCAAAGGGCAGGTACTCAACCCGCGTGCCAGCCACCCTGGCAATGTCCCCGCCAGGCAGCATATGAAGCTGATTCTTCACTGTGCTGCCATCGAAGTTCTGGAGAATGGTGGCCCCGTCACTGGTCCGAGTGTAGAGCCTGGTGGTAACGGCATGGCCCGGAGTTGAGAGGTTACGGATGTCCAGGAGAGCTTCCTTCCTCACGGTGTGGCTGCCGAGCGTGAGGCCATCCGACACCGCGAGAGACTTCGTAGACATCGCCGTGGACAGCGCAGCTGCCTGATTTTGCAGCCCCTTGAGAGCTAGGTCAACCGCCCGAGCCAGATTCTCGAAGGCGTCCGGCCCGTCCGCGTCGTCTGTATAGTCCGGCCATGGGAGATTGTTCGGAGCGCCGGTAGTCTGTGCCATCTCGTCACCTCTCTTTGCCCAACAGCAAGTCTATAAGGCCCTGCCGATCCTTGTCCCGGATCACTTGCTCGATGGCAGTTTCGTTCTGGCCGAGCCGCTCCAGCTGGGAGAACTCCACGGTGCCCTCCGTGAAGTAGTCGATCACCGTCAGAGAGCTATGCTTCTCCGCCCCAGGCCGGTGGAAGCGAGCGAGCGCCTGCGTCATCATCGGGCTGGACCAGGACCGCTGAACCATCAGGATGGTGTCGGCCGCCGTCAGGGTGATGCCCTCGGCCGCTGCTCCGAACGTGCAGAAGATCAGCTTCCTCTTGCCGTCTTGGAACAGCTCCATGGCCCGCTTGACCTCATGGTCCGGGAGCCCGCCCGCGATCACCGCGATCTCGTTCCAGTGCGCTCCCATGCGCTGCCGGAGCACATCCTCTGTCAACCGGAGCAGCTTCTTGCTCTCGAAGAAGACGATGCACTGAGAGTCCCCGAAGTCTCCCGAGGTGATGTCGTCCACGACCGCGTCAACCTTGCAGCTCGGCATGGCCAAGTTGATCGTGACGCGCGGCGTCTCCTGCCCCGGCACCACCGAGGTGATCACCGAGCCGTGCGCCTGAGCCAGCATCATCAGCCGGCCGGTCTTGATCATGATGGACTGCGCTGTCAACCGGTCCGTGGTCCCGTCCGGCTGCTTCAGCCAGGCAACCATCTGGTCCCTCATCTGCGTGTAAGCCTCGGCCTGCTGCTTGCCCATGGCCACCGTCCGGACCAGCGACCCGCCGCGCTGGATCTCCGGCAGGCTGAGGACATCAGCTTTGAGAACCCGCCGGGAGATCGCTTGGAACGTCGACTGAAACTCCCGCTCCCGCTCGTGCTTGAGCCCCAGCACCCGTTCGAACCCAGCGTTGTCGAATCCCTTCCGGCAATACCAGTCCACCCAGCTGCTCTTGACCGGCCACGCTACCGGGTCCAGCCAGTGCAAGGGAGACCAGCAGTCGTCGGGGGTACGAGAGACCAGGGTGCCGCTCAAACCCCACCTACGGGCTTCTGGACGGGCTGCCGAAAGTCCCCATAACGCCTGAGCGTTGACAGTCTTCGCATTCCGGATCCTGTGTACCTCGTCCGCGACGATCACCGACCACGGGATGACGTTCAGTTCCTTCTCGTGAGCCTGGCACTGCGCCGGCTTGATCGAGCCTTCCTCGGACAGCTTTGGCCCGCCGCACCTCGCGCACTTCTTGAGCGCGTGGCCGGGGAACGCCCGGAGCCGGGTGTGCGTGCGCATGGCCTCCCACCCGATCACGACTATGTCGCCCGGCCCGACATCGAACAGCTGCTTCCGCCGGGCTGCCAGCGTCCCGCCGACCACTACCGCCCGAGTCCCCGGCCCCAGGTACTCCGCGATCTCTGACTGCCACCCCCAGCGGACCTTATTCGGGCAGACGACCAGGACCGGCCCTGACTCCAGCAGCCCATCAGCCGTGAGCGCCGCCAGGACCGCGCGGGTCTTGCCGACCCCGACCTCACTCAGCAGCAGTCGACCAGGGATCTCTGGCTGCTCTGTCAACCACAGTGCATCCTGCATCTGGTGGGGGTAGAGCGCCCCAGCCGCCTGCAACGTATCGGCCTCCCGCTGAGCGGACTGCTCCAGCAGCTCAGACCACCGCGCCTTGTCCTCGGCCACCCACATGCCTACGGCCTCGTCCGGCTTCAGTGGAATCCGAAGGTATCTCGCGATATCACCCAGCGAGAGCACCGCCGGCCGCCGAGCCGGGATCGTCCAGCACGCCCCGTCACGCCAGTAGAGAGCCCCAGGGATCTCCTTGATCCGGCCCAGCGTGGCCGGGGGAGCCTTGACCGCCAGCCGGCCGGTGTAGCGGTTGCCCTCAGGGACGAACGAAACGTTGATCACTGGTCCCGGAACTCCTCGTCAATCTCTTTCTCCGGATTTTCCCACTTCTCCGGCAGGTGCTCGAACACCTTCCCGTCACCGGCTGGCCGCTCCTCCCGGAGCTGAGCTTTGATCCGGATGTGCGCTGTCGAGTCAGTGAACGTGAGAGCCTGTAGCCGACCGCGCCAACCGGAGATCTCAGCCCTCTTGATGTACTTGGCCCCGTAAAGATCGGCCATGTCCAGCGCGGCCTTCAGCTCGTCCGTTGTCATGCCCACGTCGCGATTGCCGGCACTAGCCGTGAACTCAACGCCCATCTTAGACCACCCTTATAGTGCTTTCGGATACGTGGTTGCTTGCCCACAGTAGACAGTGCCTGAGAGCGTCCCGCGCGTGCCCGTCCTTGGTCTTAGGAACGGGGTAGTGCTTCACGCGCTCCTCCGTTCCGAACTCCTTGGCATCCGCCGGGTCTTGCAGATAGATCTTGTTCCCGTTCAGGTGACACTCGCCCTTCATCCATCCGATCATCTCTAGGCTGGCTGGCTGCCACGTCTTGTAACCCGGTCGCGGCTTGAAGGACTCAGTCACCACGCACAGGCTGGGAAGGGATGTGTGGAGGACCCTGTGGAAGTAGTCGATGAATTGAGTCTGCGTGTACTCGTGCCACTCCAGCACCGAGATATCTTCAGGCCCGTACGCCACCGCCCGGACGACCCCAGTCATGACCCCAGGATCCACTGCCACGATCGTGACCATCCTGACCACCTTCTCTTTTACTTGCAGTCTGCCCACGTTCGGCCGATCACTGGAGTTGCCGTGATGGAGACCCCGTACTCCTCCTTGTCAACAACAGCGTTCATCACCTCGCGGATCGTGTCAACCGCCTCCACGACAGCCCACGCTGGCATCTCGAACAGCACTTCGTCGTGGACCGGCAAGATCATCCATTGCTCCAGACCAGCTTGTTGCAATCCAATCAACGCCATCTTCAGGATCTCCGCCGCATGGCCCTGCGTGGCCCAGTTGGGGAGCTTGCGGATCTCCTGCCGCCGCTTGAGCTTGAAGCGCCGGCCCGTAGGGGTGGTCACGTAGAAGCCCTCAGGGTTGAGCTTGTTGATCATTCCGGAGCCTGCCGACGCCACCGAGCGGTAGCGCGCCTGTAACGCCTTGAGGACCTTCACCGCCTGGTAGACATCCACCCGAGCAGTGGCCGCGATCGTCTCGACACCGCCGCTGTAGAGAGTCGCGTACATGGTTGACTTCAGGATCTGCCGCCGCTTGTCTGACTTCTGGAAGTTCGGCTCCTTGTAGAGGTCCCGCCCGAGCATCACAAAGAAGTCTTCGCCCTGCTCGTCCGCCAGCCGGAGCGTCTCCTTGAGCGCGTCGTCAAAGTTCAGGAAGGCCCACGTGCGCAGCTCGATCTGGCCGTAGTCCGCCGAGACGATCACGTGCCCATCTCGGGCCTCCACCGCCTTACGGACCGTCAGGTCCCCAGCAGGGAGCTGCTGCAACGGGGGGTCAGCTACCGACATACGGGTGGTCCGCGCCTGGCACGGGTTGATCTGCGGGTGGATGCGGGCCGTCTCATCCAGTTGGTACCCAGAGGCTTCCGACATAGCAGCCAGATAATTGACCCGCGTCCGGTGCACATCTCTGTACTCCAATACAAGATCAGCAATCGGGTGGTCGATCGCTCCTAGTGCGTCCTTGTCAACCGACAGCTGGCCGCCTGCCGTCTTCCGCGCGCCGGGCGGCATGACTCCCGCCAGCTGGAGCGCTTTAGCTACGCTCGCGGGTGCAGACGGGGTGATGCTGTATTCCGACTGGAGCCGGGCAGCAATCATCTTCTCCCGCTCCACCAAGAGATCAGCCTGGTTGGCCAGGTACAGCCCGTTGACGGGTAGGCCGTTGCGCGCCATGGCCGTGCAGATGCTCGCTGTAGCAACCTCCGTCGAGTGGCATCCCTGCCACTTCACATTGCGCCGCCGAGCTTCGTACGTGTCCCACAGCGCCGCCGTGAGGCACGTGTCTAGCACCCCGTAGCCCACGTAGGGCCGCCAGTCCAGCGGGACAGTGGCCCAGGTCCAGCCGTTCTGCGCCATGCCCGCCTTGAGCCGCTCCTCGCCCGAGCCCGCCCACGGCCCGAACTCCCGCACCGCCAGCGGCTTCAACCGGCGGGTGTCATCAGACCAGTTGTCCAGGCCGGCCCAGATCATGCCGTCCTCCAGATGCTCGATCGGCATCCGGTATCCCATCTCCCAGATGGCCCAGTAGTCGTACGGGAGATTCCACCAGACCTGTTTGACGCCGGCCCGGTCACACCACTTCAACGCCTCCAGCGCGAGCCCCCGCCAGTCATCCCAAGGCACTGACCAGCCGCCGTCCGTGTCTCCAAACTGGAGAGTCCGAACACGGAAATCCGGGCGCCACTGCTGGAGCCCGGTGCCCTCCGTGTCAACCCCGACCCGAGTACGGCCGGGACGTGTCAACCAAGCCCAGAACTCAGTCACGTCCGACACGTCGGAGACCATCTGGAAAGTCAGGTTGAACGGGTCGATCACTGGAAGCGCCGCTTCCGGATCTCGATCGTGGCATCCTCCAGCTGCTGCCAGGCCGCGTCCACGGTGTGCGGCAGATCCTTGCCCTGAAGGAGCGAGAACAGCTGAGTGGCTTCCGTACGGGTAAGCCCAGCCACTTGAGCGTAGGTAGCAAACAGCATCGAAACTATGGCATCCACGTGGTGTGCTCCTAAAGATCGGGCCGGTAGCTCACGCTACCGGCCCGTACTGGTTGTTGGTGTCAGGACCAGTCATCATCTTTGGTCGGGGGGTTGACAGCGCCGGTCATGGTGAGACCCTCGCCGCCAAGTTCAATGTCGTCGTCTTCCAAGCTGATCTCCTGCTCTCCATCACCGAGGGTGCTGGCCCCGGAGTAGTCGCCGGATGAGATAGCTGAGTCAACCCCGAGATTCTTGCGGAACCGAACCCGGTTCCGAGGCTGCCCCAGGTACTCGTCCTCATCCAGCCCGACCAGGATCTTCTGGCCGAGCATGTGCGCCGCGATCTGGTCGGCCGTAGGCCGCTCAGACTTGATCCACTCCTGCGAGGCGCCCATAGCCTTGAGCCCCTGAGCGAAGATCCGCGCAGCCACCGAGTTTTCCGGCGACCACGTGAGCTGCTCAGAAACCTGCCGGCCCTGCTGTGGACCGTTCATGGCCTCCAGTACGACTTTGAAGCACTGCTTGCCACCCTGCGTAATGGCCGCCGTGGATTTAACCACGACCATCTCATACTCCCCTTTGGGGAGCGGCTTGCCTTCCAGCTCCTCCCCGAACGCCTCGAACTCGTCCGCGAAACTGAACTCACCGTCAGACATCTTCCTCCTTCCCTTCTCCCGTGCTGGCCGACGCATCTCCGATGGTTGACACGACGGCCGGCTCCGCCATCAGCGGACCGCCATCCTTGAACACCAGCTTGATCAGTTTGGAGAACGTGGTATTCCTCGCCGCGATCTCCGCCGTAGTCGAGCCGGTCACTTGCGGCAGGGTAACGATGGCCGGTATCCGACCGCCCACCCGCTCGCCCGCCTCTATCCGGCCAGGAAGGCGCCGCGTGCGAAGCTTACGCACTTCCTGCCCAGTCTTGTTGTCCGCCTCCACAAACAGATACGCCGTGACATCCATCAGGTACGGCACCACGGTGTTGAGCTGTCCCTGCAAGTGTGGCCGGAGCATACCGTCTCCGGTTTCCTTCGTCATGGCCGTGACGACCACAGCCTCCAGCGGGTGGTTGGCATGGAACGTCAGGTCCCGAAGGTCCCGCATGAACCCGCCGACAATTCGCAGTACAGAACCCCAGTCCTGAAGCTTGACCTGGTTACGCCCGGCCACGTCCTCGATATAGCGGTACTGAAGTTCAGAGATACTGTCAACCGACGCCGACCGGAACGGGTGCTTCCCGCCGTGCAGCCAGTCAAACGCCCGCTGCGCATCCTGCCACTCCCGCACCGAGACCACGGCCGTATCCCAGTCAGCTGTCTTAGACCAGGATGGAGGGGGATCCCGTGGATCCCAGTGGACCCCCCTGATAGGCAGGAACCGCGCCGCGCTCTCTACATCGAAGTAGACACGGGGTGCCGGAGTGCTGGCAGCCAGTAGGCTCTTGCCCACTTTGGACATACCATGCACCAGCATGGAGAGCGCCGGCTCCATCAGGCCCTCGCAGGAGCCTGCTGCTGCATGTAGCCGTTAGGGGTATTACCCCCGTTAGGGCCGAACCACTGCTGAGGGGTAAAGACATCATCATTAGGGTAGGGAGGCTGCGACGGCTGCTGCGCCTGCTCAGCCTGGTTGACCTCAGCCTGCGTCTGCCACTGGCCGTTAGGCCAGCGGGTGAGCATCTCGGCCCGGGACTCCGAGCTGACCCGGTTGGTGTAGTTGACCAGCTCCTCAGCCGACGCACGATCCTGCGTGCGCATGTCAACCACGTTGCCGCCGTTGAAGATCCGAACGCCGTACTCCGGCTCCGGCGCCGGCTCCGGCGGGGGCTCCGAGTAGCCGATGCCCTCCGGGACAGCCAGCCGCTGCCGGAAGCTGTGAAGGTTGACATCGGTCCGCGCCCACCGACCACGGTGGACAAAGATCCAGACATCCCCACAGCGCAGGCAGGCCCACATGATGCCGGGGTGCCAGTTGTCCGCCGAGGGGCGGATGCACTCGTGCTGACCTTCTGCTGTCATGTTGCTACGGACCTCTCTTATAGCATCGACGACCTCAGGCTCGGGGACCGTCGACCGCTGGCTGGTGGGCCACATTCTCCAACCGGTCATAACTACGATTACCTCTCTACTATCTACAAACACGGTCACCCTAACCACTTGTGTAGGGCCACGATCTCAGCACATGGCCAGCGCTGGCTGCAAGAGTTACACAAGCGGCCCCCATACATCCCTGCTGTGTGCTCTGACAAGATGACCTCCACCAAGGCATGAAGGTGATCATCAGTGATCAGTAGCGCCTTGTCCCTCAGACTTTCCATGTTCACCAGGAGTTTGCCCACGCTACACCGCCTCCCGGTCATCGGTATAGCGCTCGAACGGATCGCCGACCACGTATAGATCCTCCAGCATATTCTCCGCCGCTGCCTTGCCGGTGGCCTGGTATTCAGCGCACGGGAGTTTGAACGGGCACGTAGCGCACTGCCACGACGGGTGGAACGGTGTGGCAATGCGATGGTCCATCCCCGAGTCAAGATCGCGCTTGGCCCGGATCATGTTGTTCAGAATGCCGATCAACCGGAACCGGTACGCCATCAGGTCCATGTGACTGATCGGGATCACCAGCCGCTTGTAGAACGGTGGTTTGGCCGCCGCCGTGCGGAGCACCTTGCGCAACAGCGTGTAGACGATGCCGGCCACCCAGGGATCGTTGCGATCTGAGCTGGCCTCCAGCAGCATGTAGAGCCGGCCCTGCGGGGACATCTCCAGACCCAGGATCGTAGGTTCCCCGAAGTTGCCCACTGTCTTGTAGTCGTTGATGAAGATCGCCCCATCCGAGAGCCGCCGCGAACGCCGGTCCAGCTTGCCCCGGACCAGGATGTCAACCACTACCCCGTCGACCTCCAGCGTGACCACTTCCTTGAGCTGCGCTTCAATCCCCAGCGTCTCCCAATCGGCAGCCTCGCTGGTTGACCACTCCGCATAGCCCTCCAGCATCGCGCGGCCGAGCTTGTTCTCCTTGTCCAGTCCGTCCGTGAACCCGCCGGCAGCCTTCTCATACTCGTACATCATCAGGGTATCCCAGATGATCTTGATATCGGTACGACCCTCATCCTCCTCCCACAGCTCCAGCGCGGTGTGGATCCGCGCGCCGAACGGAAGCGGCCCCACGGGAGGCTCATCCCTGCGCCTGAGCCGCCGATAGGTACCGAAGTACCACGAGCGCGGACAGCTCATGAAGCGCTGCATGTCCGAGTAGCTGGTCTGCATAGTTGCGTATACTATGGTTGACTACCAGACCACACAAGGGGTAAACATGACCTTCACCCACAGAGACCTACGAAAGTTCAACTCCGACGCCAGGAAGCTGATCCTGAAAGTGCAAGAAGCCGGCTGGCACGGGGACCGGATAGCCCGTCACGGGGCCGTGTTGCTAGCACCAGACGATCAGCCGTTCCGGATCTGCGTACCAAGGAATGTGAACGGCCGGCTGCTCAACAACACGATGGCCCCGTTCAAGCGCTGGATGATCCAGCAAGGCCCGTCTTTCGCCACCACCACCGAAGAGGTTCAGCAGATGCCAGCGTGTGCCGAGTGCGGCAAAGTTTTCGAGCGTAAGCAGCAGGTCACAGTCCACCACGCGATGGTCCACGACCTGAAGCAGTGCCCAAACTGTGAGCGGAAGATGAACGCCAGCAACCTGGCCCGTCACATCGCCTCTGCGCACAAGCCGTTCCCTGAGCCCGAGACGGCTCCGGTTGACATGGAAGCGCCCCTCACGCTGGCCGGGATCGAACTGAACATCCCATCGGCTAACCCGGGGCTGATGGAGTACTTCCGGGAGCCGCCGCTGGTGGAGCACACCCCCGAGCAGCCGTCTGAGCAGCTGACCGCCATCCGCGCGATCCTCATCCCCAGCATGGAACGGGAAGCGAAACGGAACCGAGCCCGCATAGCCGAGCTGGAGCGGATGATCGTTGACCAGCAAGAGGTACACCGCAAGGAGATGGAAGAGTGCTCCGCCAAGCTGGATCTGATCCGGGGTCTAGTTGACAACCGTTGACCGTTGGTGTAGAGTCGTTCCTATACAGCGAGTCAACTAAGGGGTCGGTATGTGGATCGTAGGACAGTATGGCTTTATCTCCCTGGTGCAGCACAAGAACGACCCAGGGATCATGCAAGTCCGCGCACGGGTGCGGGAAGACATCCTCATGTACTTCCCCGGATATGAGATCGACATGATCATCGGGGCCGACTACCTTTACCGCACGAACGTCCCGCGTGAGATCGTGGCCGAGACCATCGCTGCCGAGATCATGGGATACAGCGTGACCAGCCACGTCAAGGATGAGGCTATCCGGGCTTCCCAGCCGAACGCCTACCGGCAGACCGCCTACTACGCCTGCTGGAGAGCCCTCTCGGACATGCAGCCATACGCACCATACTCCCGGCTGCCGCGCGCTGAAGAGAAGCGCCTGCTCAATCGGCGGGTAGGAGTGCAGCAGCCGCTGAACTGGTGGGATGACGCCATGCTCCCGTTCGAGAAGGATGTGATGAACCCAGCGTGGGACGGTCCGACGCAGGACATCCCCGAGCTGGAGGAAGACGATAAGCAGCCCCGGGACAAGCACGGCCGGTTCGCCTCGAAGCACCGCAAGACCAAGAAGGGTAAGACCAATGGATAACGGGTATCCGCCGCTCCCGCACGACGACCGGGAGGAGAAGCTGCCCGCGTGGGCGCAGAAGCAGATGGGCGAGCTACGCCGCCGGACCAAGGCCGCTGAGGACGCCGTATTCAACGCCGCGAACGGGGAGAAGCTGGAGGAGTCGGATACGATCTTCCGGCCCTACGGGGACATCCCTAAGGGTTTGGGTGTGGGCCAGACAGTGCGATTCAAGCTGACTGGTGGGGAAGCCCAGCCGAAGTTCAGCAGTGACTACATAGATATTCGGGTGATGGGCGGCAACGGCCATGCCGTACAGATCATGGGCGGCCGAGCTGTTGTCCTACACCCACAATCGTCTAATGTGGTCAACGTCCGTATGGCCCCGCCTTACCTGTAGGAAGGAGCAGCACCATGAGCGGTAAGACCAAGATCTCGATCGCTGTCCTGTGGTTCATGGTGCTGCTCTCTGTGATCTGGCTGTTCGTGCCGAGCGTGTCAACCAAGGGCATCGGGGTGTTCCGGTGGTTCAACCCGGAGAAGGTCTACATCAGCGTAGATCCGAGTCTCAGCGAGGTAGTCTGGCCGGTGGCCGAGGCAGCCAAGTTCGTCGACCAGTACACCGCCAGCAAGATGGTGTTTGGTAACTGCCGTAAGGGCAGCCGGTGCATCACGATGCGAGAAAACCCGAAGCTGCCTATCACCGTCGCTGGCCGCGCTAGCTGGACTAGAGAACGTTTGACTGTACGAGTTGAGTTCAACTCTTCGTATGCAGACAAGCCCCATGATGCGCTGCTGCGCCTGGTGATCCATGAGTTGGGGCACACGTTCGGGATCCATGGCCATAACCCCGAGTGCACGTCCGTGATGTTCGCCTACCTCACGTGTGGGCGAGGCGTGCCACCGCCCCAGAGCTTCACCGCCGAAGAGATCAAAACCCTAGAGAGGCACTAGGAATGGTTGCCCGCATGGACCCCAGGATCGTGGCCGAGATCCTGACACTGCATGACAAGGTGCGCCGGAGCTATGCTCGCCACCTGCACTGGCAGTTGACATGCGTGGCCTACCACATCAACCCCGAGATCTTCCCGCTTCCCCAGGAGCGCAAGAAGCCCGCGCTGGCACACCGAACTAATATGTACTTGATGGCCGTCCGATTGACCAAGCTGCTCCACTTGCCGTTGCCTGTCTCGGCTTCGCTGTATGAGATCGGCAAGCTGTTGCTGACCGTGGAGACCAAGCTGCTTAACATCCCGGAAGCTGACCCTGAGGAGATCGACTTTGTTTAGGATGGGCGAGAAGATCTACAAGAAGGGCGAGTCCTTTGAGACCGCCAAAGCATTTGACCGCCATGTCCTGTGGGCTAACGATGACACGGTCTTCTACGCTTACGCCGCCGGGGACAAAGGTATTGGGTACGCATCTAGTTCTCCGGAGGACTTCGTGATTCTGCCCCAGCCCCAGCGACCCGGCCTGAAGGTGGGCGACATTGCCAAGCTGCGCCACTCCAACGGTAAGGCTAGGTTCACGATCAAGTTCATCATCGATAATGATGCTCTGGTCAAGGGGGACGACGGCACTGTCAAGATCATTGGGCTGGATAGTCTAGAGCCGGTCAACTGGAATATCACCAGGATCGACTGGACCGATGACACTACGTGGGTTGTCACGATCACCGGCACCGGCAAGATTCCGGACTGGGTGGGCGACACGGACCACCCGCTCTCTTAGAGGATTGTCAACCACTAAACCGCCCACTAGTCTCCAACCATGAACCTAGGGGACGTGTGGAACGCACTGCTCACAGCGGTTGAAGTTCTCGTTGTGGCCTGCGTACTCGTGCTTGGCGTGATGATCCTAAGAAACGCCGCCGTGGCCTCCCGGACCTGTAGACAGATGATCTGGGCACCCAGCCGGCACAACCACAGATGCTCCGTAGCGCGCTATACGGAACACGCCGCCCACCGATGCAAGTGTGGGTACTTATGGGAAAACTACTAGCCTGCCTGTTGTCATTCGTTGATAAGCCTGCTAAGATGGAGACATCAGCCACCAAGCAGGAAGGCACCGAGATGATCGTCTGGACTCCAGAAACCGGGAGCACCTACGGCCACGACCAGAACCCCGTCGTCTTCGCCGTACAGAGCTACCACATGTGGATCAAGAAGATCGTCCGGGACATCCGGTACCCGGAAGGACCACCACAGTGAGCTACACCGTCTTCGTAGACCACCCCGAGAGCGCAGCCATGCGCGAGGAGAACTGGACCGCTTGGAGCTTCTGGTCCGAGCAGAATGCTCCGTGGATCGGCCTTGGAGTCCAGGAAATGGCCGGCGTGCTGGAGCAGCTGGCCGACCAGCCCACGGGCAATGACATCCCAGCTGTGCTGAACAGCGGCGGGCACTTAACCCCTGACCAGGCTTTGTCGCTCAGACTGTTCCTGGCCCTGAACCCGAACATCCCGGTGCGCTTCGCACACGTGCTGACGTTCGCAGCCAACTATGGGCACGGGCTCCGGGTAGAGCTGTCACCTCAGGCTCCGATGACAGCCGTAACGTACTTGGCCAACAAGGGATCCGCCCGCAACTGAGTGAGCACCTCGAACGCCAGCCGTGGCAGGCTGTCAACCGGACGGCCCTCTGTTACCGCCGCGACCACTTCCTCCGGCGTGCGGAGCACCCAGGCCCGGTAACGCTGGACCTCCAGCCGGGTATGTGGGTCCATCCGATCTCCCACTGCCGGCCGGCACTCCACACAGGGAACCCGCCGCACAAGGCCCTCTTCCCCCGCGTCGAGCCAGGAGATCATCCGCCAGTTGACACGGGGACAGGTCGGCTTGTGTGCCACTGTCGAGCGGCCGATCTTGCTCATGACCCACTCGTCTGAGCCAGCTAACCGATAGATCGCCAGCTCCGTCCACCGCACAGCAGAAGTCCGGGCACTGGTGGCTGAGGCGACAACGGTTGCTTCAAACTTCAGGTACCGCCGGCCGTCTCGGACGACATGCGGCGCGGCCACTAGCCGGCCGCCTGCCGCTTGCGGTACTTGCTCCGCCCGGTGCCGTTGGTCTGGCCGTCCTTGCCGCTGAACTCCCGCTCGATCAGCCCCCGGCGGGCCAAACGCCAGAGCCTGGTGGCTGCCTCATGGGTAGGAATCGCGAGCACCTCAGCGACCTCTACCGGGCGCATGCCGTCAGCAGCTTTCCGCCGGTTCAGGAGCTGGACGATCAGCCGGTCGCGCTCAGCTCGGATCTCGGGAACCTCCGGCGGCTTCTTGGGCTTGATCTTCTGCATGCTGAGTAGCGTACTATACTCCGCATGATTAGTGGTGAGGCTGCGAAGGATGCGCTAGTTGTGGCGGCCCGCAAGGTGCACGCAGAGCAGATGACGATAAACGGCGACAGAATTCACGGAGTGAACATCACCGTTGACCCAGCGTTATATCTCGCTGCCTGGCAGGGTGGAAAGCTGAAGGTTGAGAAGGTGGAGATCCCCAGCGTCATGTGGGACAACGCCAACCCGGAAGTGGTGCTCAACTCCCTGATCCCGAAGGAAGGCGCCGACCAGCTGGAGGGCTTCATCGGAGCCCTGTTCACCGGCGAGGTCGTCATGGTTGACACGGAGAAGAAGGGCAAGGCCGGAGTGCCGAAGGGAACGCTTCCCGTGACCAGCGTTTCAGGCCGGTTGACAGTGGGAGTGCTCGCCACTGAAAAGACCCAGGTGGGGTTGCTCGAAGTTGAAGGAGAGCCCGCCCCGACCATCTTCACCGAGATCGGGAAGTTCGGCCCCGTGGGGAAGGCTCTCCTTGCGTTCTCTAAGCGGATCGTGGACGCTGCTGCCACCAAGGCGACCAATGAGGATCCGTTCAGCCCGCTCTAGGGGACGAAATTCATCCCAACAGCGAACCCGATCGCACCGCCGATGATCAGGAATGCAATGGCGACCAGAGCGACCACACTCCGTAAGGTGGCGTTGGCCGCCGTGAACGCCGAGGAGCTGGCATTCAGGGAGTTCAGGTTGGCGATCACCGTGGGAGCGAAGTCGTTCGCCAGGTAACCCGTGCGGTTGAAGGTGGTCCACTGAGCGCCGGCCGCCGTGTAGCTGCCCCCACTCGGGTCCACGTCGTACTGCCATACATCCTTAGCGCTCACTTCGTCCTCATCTCCTTGTCCCCACTGCCCGCGATCTTCCACCTCGGACTCATTCTTATCGCAGTCAGCGCCTGCGATATAGACCCCGTTCAGCACCTGCTTGACGTGGTTGCCGGGATACCAGCTGCCATAGCTCCAAGCGTAGGTCTGCCAGAACCACTCGCACCAGCCATTGTTAGCCGCCTCGGTCACGGCGCGGTAGCTGCCATAGATGCCGAGCCGGGAGCGAGGCAGAACGGAAGCCAGGCCGTCAAAGTAAGACTTGGCTGTTGGCAGCTGGTTGGGCTGGATATCAAAGTCCACTGAGAAGTAGATCGGACGATTCTCCGGCATGCCGAGAGCCCTCGCCTGCGCGATAGCCTCACGTGCGTGCTCCACCCCAGCTGAGTAGCCGCCAAGGGAGTCCTGCGTGTCCCACTCCCAGTTGCAGATCACCGAGAGTCCGGCCGCTAGCAATGAGTTCAGCTCACTTTGCCCGAGATTCTTGCCCGTCGTGTCGTACGACAGGTAGCGAAGCACATAGCGGTAGCCGAGCCGGTACAGCTCTTGTGGGTTGGGCCGTCCCCAGGAGTAGTCAACTCCGTATACGGTCATGCTCCCCTCCTACTCTTTCTCCTGCTTAGGCTGAGCCTTCTTGGCCGGAGGCTGCGGGACAGCCTTCTTGGCCGGCTGCTCCGCCGCCGGAGACTTGGGCTTGGGCTTGGGCTTCTCCTCCGGCTCCACCTCAGCCACGATCGGGTACGTGTCAACCGGGAAGTCTTCCAGCGGCATAGCCGACTCGTCCACAGGGGACTCCTCAGCTGTTGCTGCCAGCCCGCCGCCGTCAGTGATCTGGAAGATCAGCCTTCCGGATCTGGTTCCATCCGCGTTCTGGACAACAAGCGCCAAGGCGTACGGAACGCCGGGGGTGACAGTGAACTGAGAAACAGGAAGCACAGCAGTCAGTTGCGTTGGACTGACGGGAGTAGTCACCAGCTGAATGTCCTTGATATTGGTATTTCCTGTGGTGAATACCAAGACTTTCGGGTTGTTGAACCCTGTTCCGTTAATCGTCAAAACGGTGTCAGGGCTGCCGGGCAACACATCTGGAGGGGACACGTCGACAATTGTCGGAGAGGAAGCGCTAACGATGATTGACTGAGGAGCCTCCGCTCCTGAAGAGTCAATCACCTTGGCCGAGTAGGTGCCGGGGCCTGCATAGGTGTGGGCGTAAGCCGCGTTGTTCTGGAATGGAGGGAGGAAATCCTGCGTCCCATCGCCCCACACGAAAGTCTGCTGTGCACCAAGGCCGCTCATGTTCCGGCCGGCCATCCCGCCGTTGTACCAGTATGAAGTGAGCAGAGAGGCAGGTGCCGCAGTGATGGGGAAGCTCTGCTCTCCCCAGGCCCCAGTGGAATCCGTAGCCCGAACCGTGTAGGTCCCAGCAGCAGCATAGGTGTGAGACGTGGTAGCTGTGCCATTGGCAGCCGTGGTGAACGTTCCGTCTCCCCAATCGTAGGTAACCGCCCCCGTAGAGAACTGAGCAGTTGCATCGAGCTTGAGCGCAACGTGAGTGCCTGCAACCTTGAGCCCGGTAACCACCAGCTGCTGAGTCTTCAGAGCGGCCCCAGCAGTGGGGGTCTGCCCTGATCCGCTGGAGAGCAGTGAAACGGTATACGTCCCAGGGGCCGGGTAGGTGAAGATCGGTCCCGCTCCTGCCGATGCACAAGCCTGTCCGCCCGCTGCGCCGAAGTCGTAGCAGAAGTGTGGAGCCTGGTTGGTTGACAGCTGTGCCTTGAGGCCGCCCATGTTGTGCACGCTGAAGGTGACATCCACCGGGACAGGCTCTGTGCTGGAAGCTCCGCCGACATCAGTTGCCGTGATGGTGTAGGCACCCAGCGTGGCGTAGTAGTGGGTCGTCGGGGTAGTCCCGTTAGGAGCGACCGTATCTGTGGACCCGTCTCCCCAGTCGTACGTCACCGCGCCGGTAGCGTTCGGGGCTGTGACCGTCACCGTCTGACCGGTCCGGACCACCGTGATCGGGAGGAGCACCAACGACGGGTCAATGGGTCCGAGCCGCACCGCCGCGCAGGGCGCGAAGTCGACGGCCGCGATCTCGTTGGCCTGCACCATGGTGTGGTTCTGCTGCGCGTTCAAGATCAGCCCGGACGTGTCAACCGGGGTGAGGTAGATCTTGATCGGGCCGGTGAACCACAGCCACGGGACGACGCGGGGATCTCCGGTCGGGAAGGGGTTGGAGTATCCGGTGGACGACACCACCACGTCACCCCAGACCGAGACCAGGTCTCCGTCTCCCGTAGTCGTCAGGACCCCAAGCTGGATGAGCTTGGGCACGTGATCCGGGGCCACATGCATTAGTGGGGCTTCGCCGATCACTGAGCTGGTCCACATCTCCCGAGCACCCGAGATAGCGGCGACCCAGTCAGCGTCAGTGGCGTTGTCCGGGTCGGCCGGCAGCGGCGCCTCTCGCATGCCCCCCAGCCAGGTCTGCGCGTCGCCAGTCGCCTGCATGATGAATGACCGGCCCAGAGCCCGCTCGTTGACATCCTTCAGTGCGCCTTTGAGCCAGGTCGGGGCGTCTTCCCGGTAGCAGGATGTGCCGCTGAACAGCTCAGCGTTGATAGCGAACGGCGCCACAAAGTATACGGAGTCATCTTCCCCCGTGATGATCTGGCTGTCCTCTACTGCACAAGCGTCAGAGAGGTACACGTTCACGTCACACTCGCGCGCCTTTGCCTCGTAACCCACCATCCAGTTGCCCTCGGACACCTGCACGTCGGCCGCGTCAAGTAGTCTCATGTCCTCTCCTCAGTTGGTGTAGCTGGCCGTGAGCTGGCCCTGGTTGGGTACGGTGGTCTGGATTACCGTTTCGTATAGGTCTGAGTGTAAGCCGATTCCGACCGCCGTAGCGTCGCGAAATGCCTGTGCCCACGCTATGGGGAGGTAGATCGTAGTGAGCACGCCAGTAGGGATATACGGAGTAAAAACCCTAGAAATACTGGTATAAGACCCCGGAGAGCCGGTTCCTGTCCCTGCCTTCAACAGGTCAACCGCCAGCGATACCTTGCTGAATACCTGAAAGGGCTGGATCTTGATGTTGAGACCAGTCAGGGTCTTGCCCACCAGCGAGGTGCCGAAGGCTGCCGGGTAGAACATGGCCACATTCTGTTCCCCGCCCACGGGGAGGTTCACCCCGCTGCTCCACGCCCCCGTGTCTTCGCGATACCCGGCCCAGCTACTGGCTGTGGTGGAAGTAGGAGTGATTACCGGATCTACTGGAGCCGTCACCAGAGTTACCTTGCCGAGCAGCAGCATTCCCCTGGTCTCCATGACCAAAGTCTCGGCAAAGTCCCCCACGGCCGGCGTGTAGTTGCCCGTATATGCCACACCAGTGATATCTACGTTGGATGGGTTGGTAGTCGTCGACTCATCGGTGTATCTGACCGTCGCCGTGCGCGTGGTGGTGTTCACGGCCGTTACATAGGTCCGGATGACCCGGATGGGAGTTTCTTTCTTGAGCACATGGGCCAGGTCGTAGGACATCACTCATCCCCCAGGTCGGTCTTGGTAGCCAAGGTCGTCAAACTAGACGTACCTCCGGCCAACGGGGTGGTGATGCTCTGTATAATGTGGATTTCTGACTGTCCATCCTCCAGAATCATCTCAAAGGCATCCCCCGCCTCTGGATACATGAGCGGAAGCAGCTCCAGACCCACAGTGCGGGACTTGGCCAGGGCCAGTGCCAGGGCATTGTTAGCCATTGCCTGGCATTCAGCCGCCGTCCGGATGAACGGGCTGGTGACGAATCTAGGCACCATGCCGAACGGGCCACCCCAGCGGGTAGGGGATTTTGATTCCACTCCTCCGACCATGAAGGGGTCGTAGGCAACCGCGAATGCCGGTTTGATAGCTGGATCAGTGGGCTGCGTTGTTGCCACCACTGCGTTGTACACAGCTGAGCGGTTGGACTCGATGGTAGGCATGACGATAACGCCGTTCTGGCCTACCTTCAGCTGAAACGCAGGGCCAGAGTTGCTGATATTGGGGATGTCCTTGATGATGAACCGCCCGGACCAGTCCACAAAGACCTCAGCGTCAACGCTCCGGGCCAGCGTGTCAACCGCTTCCCATCTCTCCCGATCCCAGGGCACTTGAGTCCTCACCCTGCCGTCTCTGGTGTTCATCGCGATGACCTCTGCTGAAGGTAGAACCTCAGTGATCAGTCCTGCGATAGAGGCTGTAGCCATGGAGTTGTACACCGGCATCCGAGGCGTAATGAACCGAGCGTCAATGATGTAGTTCTCCAGCCCGACACCTTTGATTGGCACCGTTCCCCGGCTGGTCGTGCGGCTTACGGTGTCAACTCGGAATTCCCCCAGCTGGAGCAGCTCATTGATACCGCCACTGAGTCCCTTGTACACCTTGAACCGGCACTCCAGTGCGTCGATGTTCAGATTTTCCCACTGATTCAGGGCCACCTCGAAGTCGCATGTCAACCGGCTATTGCTGCCGCGATCGCTGGTCAAAGAGCCACGTGTGAACTTCACATTCTCGACTGCCAGCACACCGTTCCGGTAGATGTCGATCTTGGTGGTGTATGTGTGGGAAAGCTGCACGGCCTCGCGGAACCCGTCACTGACAGGGATCATGGCGTCTCCCCCTGCGGACCCTGAGGAGGCACGCCAGCCAGCGCCCATCCGGTCGCCGCCTGCACAGTAGGGAGTCTCTCCGGCTTCGTGATGCGCGGAACGGCCGAGCGTCCGGGACGACTGAACGTCCCACTGCTACCGCCAGGTATGGTGACATCGAGCCAGGTGCCGCTCTGAGCCAGCTCCCGCCAGCCGCCTGCCGCGTCCTTGACATCCTGCCAATCCGGGATGGTAGTTAGCGCGATCAAACCCTCTGGCGCCTCAACCTTGTCGATCGGCACAGCCCACGAGCGCTCCGGCCTCCGGTGGTCTTTAAAGACCCTATTCTCAACTAGGTTGCCACATGCGATATACCAGTTGTTCTCTGGATATCTAGAATCAGTGTTCCTCAGGAAGAGAATGTGGCCAGGGGCAAATAGTCCTAGGACTCTTTCCCGCTCCTCCAGTGTATGGGTAAAAAACACCATGTCTGTCGATGCATCTATGCGCTTATCAGAGACAGCTACCTGATCGAACCGGTTGACAATCGGGTAGAGATCCTGCCGTGCAGCATAGGTGATGTCACCGATACGGATCAAACCGACCCACATGCCTAGAGCAGGAGCGATGGGATCCTGAAGGAAGATAGGAGAGCACGCTAGCAGAGCATCGCTGTAGTCCGGACCCAGCAGCTCACAGTCCGCATAGGACACCGTGACGCTAGGTCCGTAGTACGTGACAGCCCCGTTCGGCTCTATGACGATACTGTCGTCATGACTGAATTCCGAGGTATCCGGAGCTGTATAGACGACATCAGCTGCCGTTGTGTTCCTGTCGATGTAGTTATTGATCGCAGGGTGGAAGGTGTTCCCTGCTCCTGTTGCGTCTCCGGCTTGGAGGATCTGAAGCTTGTCAAAGTACCAGACAGAGACTGACTCAGCTGAGCTTCCTCCGTGCGAGAGGGTCAGCACATTTGTGGAAGACGTTGCTGGTGCTGTGAACTCTGCCGCGAAGAAAACCCACTTGCCACGATCCCCCGGCCTAATGCCGATGATCTTGATGGGAGCCAGCACAACAGCCCCATCGCCGCTAACAGCATTGATGGAGGCATACAGCGCGCCTATCTCAGTCAGAGGTTCGCCGCCGGCAGGGTTTACCAGGAGATCCGACCATGGCACCCCCGTGTCGCCTAGCTGGTCCCACGTCTGGGAAGCCTGGTCATACACGTTCTGCCAAAGCTGTCCAGCAGGGCTGATCACCTGAACGTAGCCTGTCAACCGGTACCGCTTGCCGGCCACCCAGCCAGGGGCGCCCCCAGTGTGCGAGAGCGGGATCGTGTAGAGGAGAGCCGGCTGCGCGTCAGTGGACACCCGCGCCATGCTTGTGCCGTTGAGCGGGGCAGAAGCCTCAGGGTCTGCACTGCCATCAACGTAGGTCAGGACATGAGGGGCGACCGTCTTCCAGTCCTCCGGAGCGGTCTGCGTGTCCTGATCAAACATGGGATTGGAGAGCAGCTGACGCTGGACGAACCTCTGAGCGTTGGCCGGCAAGGTCATCAACATGCGGTAGAACACAGGCTGGCCCAGTGGCATCTCTGAATCCTCGAACGGGGTCAAGCCCCCCGGGTTGACACCAGTCCTGACTCCGCCCCGGATAGTGACCCAGGACGACTCCACCGTGGGCGTGACAGTGCGCTGCACGTTCACGTTGGTGTTCGGGTACTGCACGTCACCGGTCAGGATGGCCACCCCGCGCTGTGTGTTGATGTCGCACTCCAGTGACATGGCCCTACCTCCGTCCGGTCACGATCTGCTGCGCCAGGGTCTCGTTGTTTTCTTCGATCTTGGTATCAATGATGGCGTCCAGCTTCTCCTGGCCAATGTAGACGTTGACCGTAGTGGCACCCGCAGTGGCCGTGGCCACCTTGGTGGGATTGGAGGAGTCGGCCTGCGATGGTCCAGAGGATGGTGTGGGGACCTGGCCGGTGCGGTTCATGAAGTTCAGCGCCCCGACACCCAGCGCCTTGACGGCTGCCGACCTCAGTACGAACTCCCCGTTGGACAAGTTCGTCGGGATGCTGTCAGAGGTAGCCGTGCCTGGCCCCGTGATCAGGCCGCCTGTAGCTTTGTTCTTCTCTATCAGACGCTCAGCGTTGATCCTGGCAATAGAGCCTTCAACATCCCGGAGTCCACTAAGAACCTTACCGATGTTCACCTGCGCTGCCTCGATACCAACCTGAATCTGGACCTTGATCGGGTCATCTGGGAACTTACCAATCTCCCTGGCTAGGCCGTTCAAGGAATCCCGAGCTGTGCCAGTAGCCCCAGCCGCGTTTAGAGCACCGGTAGTGAAAGACTTGAACCTCTTATCAGCTTCTGCCTTGCTGATTTTTCCAGCTTGCACTTCCCCCAGCAAGGCACTGGCAGCTGTCTTGATGCTAGCTTCAATGGTCTTGTAGTTGGCTTGGCCAGCCCTGGTCCTAATGTCCAGGGTCCTACCATTTTCCTTAATGGACTCGGTTATGTCGAGCCAAGCCTCATTGATTGCTAGCTGAGGATCCAAACTGGACTGAGTCGAAGATATCAGGTCCTTTTGGGCCTGAATGACATCCCTATACGCTTTTTCCTGGCCCTCTAGGCTAAGGGTGACCGGGTCAATCCCCTTCTTGATTGAATCAGCAGCTGACTTGCCGACCGTGTCAAATCCTTTCCCAATGTCCTCAAGGGACTTTGAGTCAAATCCATCTATAGCACCTCCCATCCTGTTGACTGAGGCCGCCATTTCAGAGGTACCAGCCGTGGCGACTGCCAGCGCTGCCCGTGCAATGGGGTTCATTTTGTTGACTTTTTCGCCCCACTTGTCGAGCAATTCAATCAGCTTGATGCCTATGAGTATCAGGCCCAGAATGGACCGAGCTACAACCACCACGGCCGCGCCGAGGAAGCCCATGGCTATCTTGACTTCCTTGGAATGGTTGTTCATTTGCTCGAACACGGCAGCCAAGTCATGCCCGATGACATCGACGATCTCAATCAGGATTGGCAAGAACATCTCACTGCCCTTAATGAGGGCATCGAAGATCCTCGTGATAACCAGCTCAGCCCTTTGGAATGCACCAGAGATCTGATTGGCAACGTTTCCCAGAGGCTTCAGGTTGACTCTCCTAAGTATTCCCAGGAGAGCATCAGTAGCCGATCTAAGGACTCCCATCAGCGGGCCGCGTATAGGCTCAAGGGCGCTTAGTAGCCCCGCCATCAGATTTTGTCCAGCCTGCTGACCGGCAAGCTTGAACGTTGGATCCTTGCTGATCAGCAGGATCAGCGCACCGCCCACCAGCCCGGCTCCAGCAACAGCGCTCAGGTAACCAGCAATTCCAGTAACTAGGAACGATCCCAGGAGTGTCGCTGCCGCCGCGATCGCTGCCAATACTGGCGGCGATGTAAAGGATGAGATTAGCCCACGACCACCCAACAGCTCTGTGGTCATAGCCTGGCTAATGTTCGAGCCAATAGAGCCCAGCCCTGAGACGATCCCTGCTCCCAGCGATTTACCGGCAGTGACTCCTCTTTCTCTGGCCAGTGCTCCGCCGATGGATATATTAGAGGTGACGCGCGAAGCGAGGCTCTTTACCTGACTAACAAACCCAGCGACGAAAGAGTTACCGGAGATCCGGCCGTCCTTGTCTACCTTCCTCCGAACTTTCTCAGTTACATCACTGATGGATTTGACTACCGTCTGGGAAGAGTTTTTGATGCCATTAGAAATGCCCTTAGTGACATTCTTACCTATTTTATCTCCAGTCTGCTTAAGATCAGGTGAAGAGGAGACTCCCTTAGCAATACTCTTTCCAGCATCCTTGCCCACTGCTTCAGCTGCTTTGTCTATGTCTTTCTTTGCATCCTTAAGCGAACCCTCCACGGTCTTTTTGATATCATCGCTGACCTTGCTGGAGATCAGCTTGACCCTGATATAAGCAGTGCCAACGATTGCCATGGAGTGTTCACCTCATCCGTCTTCCCCAAAGGTGCGGCGGGACGTTCTGTAGATCTTCAATAATCTCAGCCTGATCGCTGCTTGCTGTCTTCTCTAGTCTGGCCATCTCTGTCCAGAATCTCTCTTTGCGTTCTGCTATCTCCGGACCATCAACGAACTTTTTCTCCAGCCAGTGCTCTACTACTGAGAAAGCGCGGGCTGCGTCGAGCGTGAGTAGGTCAAGACCTCGGGAGAGGCACCATCCGTCGAGTTGCTTCCATCGGAGGTTGCCTGTGACGTAGATTCCGAGGTCTCTCCAGTAGGGCGGGCCGTGTAGACCTCCGAGAGCCAGTTGATGATTTCCATCAACGTGCTAAGAGGGATAGCTTTGTTAGGATCGTTGATCATCTCGTTGAAAAGATCTAGAGAATCCGGTTCGAGAGCAGTAGCAAAGAACATCCGGATAGTCTTGATAGAAGACTCAGACTCGTCTTCACTGTTAGCGCCGATAGCGAGAATCACCCCCGCTGCCATTCTCGGCCGGCAGTAGAACTTCACCCCTTCAAGATCGAAAGACACAGGGTCCTTAGCCTGTGCCACTGCGAACACTTTGTGCGCCATCTCATCTCCATCAATCTTCTGTATCCGGGTAGTGCCACGAACCCACCCGGTGCTTGTTGGTGTCGTACGGACTCTTCGTAGAGAAGAACATGTTGTCCGACCGGCTCACTGCCAGGTCAGCAATCTTGTCGTCCCCGTACAGTCGGGAGATCACTGCCGCGCGGCAGTAGGTGACCTCATACTCGAAGTCGCGCTCTACGTAGTGGACCTCTTGGCCGTTCATGTCAACCGCCCCTCTCCCACATCCCCAGCGCCCGCCGGAACCCGCGCTCCACGTAGTGGACCGCCGGGTTACCGGGGTGGCTGACCTTGGAGAAGTAGACGACCGCGCCGACCTTGGCCCAGTAGAACTTGAGTCTGGCGTTGGGGTTAGGGCTGCGCGGTCGGATCACGTGTGCCCGGCCACCCTGATCCTGAGCCGCCGAGTAGCCAACGCTGGCCCCTGCATCAAAATAGATGCCGGACTGCGTGCGACCTTTCTTATAGCTCATGCTTTTGGCTAGGCCGCCGTGCCGTTTCGGGGCCATGCCAGCCATCCGAAAGACTGACTCCTTGGCCAGCCGCTCGAAGCGCCGGCCGACCTCGCCCTGCCATCCCAGGAACGCGCGTAGCGCCGGCTGATCTAGGACCACCCACACGTCTTTGGCCATGTCACACCGCCCCGGCTGCTGGCAGGTTGAGTATCAGCTCCACCGTCTGGAGGCCACCCTGAGGCGCATGCGTGATGACCTGCAACTCCGGGCCGATCTCGCCAACGGTTGACACGACGCACAGCATGGCCTCCGCGTCGGCTGAGGAGATCTGAGCCGCCTCGCGCTGCTTGGCCACGGGGGGTGTGCCGCCGTTCTTGGTCGGGACGGCCGGTGTGCAGCGGGTCACCAGACAGCTGAAGTTGGCCAGCCAGCGGAAGGCGTCGCACATGATCGTGCCATCCCACACGGGGGTCGGCACCCAGCCGGAGAAGACGACGGCCGCCTGCTCGCAGTCCTGCACGATGGGCGACATGTAGACGATCTTGCGCTCCGGGAGTGTGAGCCCACGCCCGAGGAAGCAGGTCTCCATCCTGGCCAGCAGCGCGTCAGCCATCCCGTAAAGCGTGTCCGGGAACGGGGTTTGGATGGCCTCGTTGAGGTTCACAAAGTCGCCTGTGCGGCGATAGACCGGTGGGGTGGTCATAGCGGATTCACCACCGGCGGAGGCTCAGCGAAGGTGGCCGTCCGCACGCAGACAGCCACGCCGGGAGGAGAGTCGGGGGTGTAGACGGCCGAAGGCCGCCGCGCCTTGTCCGGGTTAAACGGAGCCAGGAAAGAGTCAACCCGGGCCAGCCCGGTGAACCCCTTGTCCAGGAAGGTCTGCGGGTCGATGACCGTGTAGGAGATCCCCTCCCGGTTGACAGAGGTAACCCGATCAGGGAGCTGACACTCGTCGTCCCCGATGATCCCCAGATACAGCTCATGGGCGAAGATCAGGAGCGCCCGGCGGGCCGCCCTGGTGATGGTTGACCCGAACCGGTAGGCCATCTTGACCATGAACGTCTCGCGTGGCTCACAGCCGCACGCGCCCATCATCCAGCCCAGATTGCAGTGCTTCTCATTGAAGTAGACATCCTGCCCGACCAGGCAGGGAGTCCAGGGGAGCGGCACCGTGGGATCTCCGTCTGTGCCGCATACCCAGTAGACGCCGGTCACCTCGCGCAGTGGCCGGAAGGTCGGTGTCAACCGGTGCACCCGAGGCGTAGCCATGTAGTCCTCTTCAGCGCAGCCGGCCGGATGCAGCTTGAAGCCGGAGAGGCGCATGAGCACCTCTCCGGCTATAGCAATGGCCTCTGCGATGTCCTCGGCCTCGGCCGGCGTAGGGAAGATCTCCAAGTCCGGAGCAGGGAGTCGTGTCCCGTGCCAGACAGCGGCGATGACGGAAGGGTCCTTAGGGTCTACCCAGAGCATTTCAGCCCTCCCGTCATCGCCATCAACCTGCTGCCTTACATGTTGCTGGTGCCGCGCCTCGCCCTACTCGTGCTAGGCGTAGTTCCCGTGGCCGGCGTGGGCGGCGTGCTGCTGCCCGTGTTCGGCGGGATCTCGTCATTGCTCGGACCAGGGTTGACCGGGCCAGTGCTAGGCGCCGGAGTCGGCTCCAGCGTCAGGCCAGGCTCCGGGGCCGGAGTCTCCGTGCCACCACCGCCGGTCGTCGGCGTCGGAGGGGGAGGCGTAGTAGGCTCGCCGCCGCCGGAAGTAGGTCCGGCTTCCGGACCTTCCTCGCCGCCGGCCGCCTGTGCCCCGAAAGCCGCCGTTCCAGGTGCCCAAGCTGTGCCCGTCCAGTTGAAGTCGAACGTTCCGACCGTGAACGTCTGGCCAGTGGTCCACGCAGCCGGCAGAGCAGGGGCGTACCCGAGCCCGGACAGCTTGTCCGCGTTGGTCTGGTCAGATGCCGTGATCGTCGTTTCGGCACTGAACGTGTCGCTAGGTTCGACAGCTTCCTTGACCGGGCCGGCGTACAAGACCCAAGTGCTGCCATTCCAAGAGACCTGGTCGGTAGTCAGCTGCGCATACTGGTCAGCCAACCACTGAGTGGTCGGGTTGGCCGTGACAGCCGGCACCATGGCCAGCAGCTCCGCCAACGTGTCCGGAACTGCCGCGTTTGCCGGGACCTTCGTGGCCGGGCGACCGGCGTTGAAGGCTGTCAGAACTGGCGGAACTGCGCCAGCTACCCAAGCAGTGCCATCCCAATGTGCCTGCGAACCATCGGCAAGAAGCACGTACTGGCCAGCAGTCCACGGAGCACTGTTGCCCAGCGGGCCGAGAGCCTGAAGGGCTGCCAGATCCGCCGGCCGCGTTGCATTGACCGGAGACAGCGTTGCCGGCGTGCCAGCCACGATCGCGACGACCGGGATACCGAGGTTAGCGAAGCAACCACGGAGCCCTACCGGAGCGTTCGTAGCCCGCGCGTAGGCATACACACGGTCCGCGTACTGCGGAAACTTCCAGTCAAATGCTCCAGACACGGGAGCCGGGGAAACTCCAGCAAGGTCCAGGTTCGGGCCAGTGCCGTAGTTCATGTTTCCCGTACCTACTCCAGTGAAGACAGTAGCCAGATTCCCGTTCTCGACTACCCGGTCCCCATCAAGCCGGAGCTTGACCGAGGGGAAGAGGTAATCCCAGTAGGGGCACTGATTAGCTGATTTTCCGTTGACGATCGCAGATGCCCAGACGCGAAGGGCAACCCCGTTTGGGTTAGCCTCCACACCAGTTTTCTCGGCTGCGTAGCCAACCGCGTGGAGGTCATCAGGCAAAGCACCGGGGAGCGGGCAAAGCGCCCCGGTGCTGTCCACAATGACCTCTCCACCGACCAGCATCTGGGTGAGCACCGGGTCCGGGTCACACAGCTCAAGGCCGATAGTCGTGTTCTTCAGGGTGTCAGGAAGCTTGTACGTGACGCAGATTTCACCAGCTGCGTTGATGATCTCGATCTCATCGCCCTCGACGTACACGGGGGTGAACGTGAAGGAGATATAGCCACCGGTCAAGTAATTGTCACACTCGCTACCCGACAGGGGAGCACCGTCCGGTCCGAGTCGCGTCGCCATAAGCGCTACGCCACGGACTGAAGCGGCATTGTCCTGTGTGTACTTAGCCACTTCACTCTCCTTGTCTCGTCACCGTCGCTGACTGCCGACCGGTTACGGGCAGCAGTACCCGGTGTCATCGAGCGGAGAAGTGATCCACAGTGGCAAGCCCCCGACGCTGGCCACGCTCTCGAAGATCTCGGAGAACTGCATGTAGTCGTTCGTCCGGACCAGCGCTGAATCCCGGATCAGACCGAGGTCCAGTGTGCCGCCGTCGAGCAGGAGCAGAGATCCCTCAGGGAAGAGAGCCCACTGAACCTGGCTCGGGAAGTCCGGCAGAGGCACCGGGGTTGCCAGGGTTGCCTCATCGAAGGGAACGTAGAACCCGCCCGGAGGAGCCGTTGTAGCCGCGCCGCCCGCGTCGGCCGCCGGCAGGGAAGCGGTCGGCATCCAGGTGTCCAGGGACCACGTCACCGTGATGCCCAGCTCATTGAGGATGCTGTTCAGCTCCGCCTCGGACATCCCGTAGTTGTCGGGAAGCCGGGCCGTCGAGTTCTCGGCCGTGACGCTGTCAGAGATCATCAGGTCGCGGAACCATGACGGGATGATCGCATGCAGCCGCTCGTTGTTGACCAGCCGGTTGACATCCCGCAGGTAAGCCGCCGCCCGGTGGATGGTCCGGATGAAGTCCCGGATCGCGCCGTACGCCATGGCCGGGCCGGTGACCAGCTTGGAGAGCGCCTTGATCTGCGAGAGCAGCACCGCCTCAGCGAACCGCGCCTGCTGAACCCGAAGCATCTCCGTGTTGGCCGTGACCATCTCCGGGAAGATCCGAGACTGGAGCACGCCGAACTTGATACACATCGTGATGGCCTGAACCTCGGCCGTCTGCTCCGGCGGGCAATCCGCCCGGATGCAGACCTTCCAGGTCAACTCGTCGGCCGGATCGACCGCTTCGTCGTCGTCACAGGTCCAGACAGCCACGCCGCCGGTCACGTCCGCGAGCTTTGGACCCTTGAAGTACCGGATGCCACCACGGTCAGCTTGGAAGCCGGGAAGCGCGCCGCGCACCGGCCGGTCCGTGTCGCCGATCGTGTAGAGGTCGTAACGGGTCTCCAGCGGAGCACAGCAGCCGCCGGCCGCCACGATGGCTGCCTGGTTGGTCACGGCCTCGATCTTGGCCTTGTTCCCTTCCAGGTCACCCTGGTAGAGGATCCGGTCTTCCGGCGCCTTGGTCTTGATGGAAGCCACCACGACCTTCTCGCCATTGCCGCCGCTCAGGCCGTGGAGGGTGCGGATGCGCTTCGTGAAGGCGTCCGCGAAGTCCTTCAGGGTCGGAATTACAGTTCCAGCCGAGTAACCCGGGATGTCAGCGCCAGCGACCACGGAGGTCGTGGGCGCCGCCGTAACCGGCTCACGGTCACGCGGCACGGTCAGAGCGCCGCCTGCTGTCTGCTGCTCCACCGGGTCACCTTCCTTAGCTTCGTCGTTGTTGTCTTCAGCAGCTGCGACCAGCTGCGGTTCCATAGCGGCTGGCACCGGAGTCTCAGCAGCCGGGGCCGCTTCGCTTCCGCCATTTGAGCGCTTCTCCAGCTCACTAGACACCTGGTCCAGCGCGTCAGCGAGAGCAGCCATGCGCACGTCGTCGGCCGCCTGATCGGCAGCGTCGAATGCCGCTGTGATGTCTGCCTGAAGGCTCGCGAGTTCTTCGTCAGTGAGGTTGGCGATATCTGCGAGCTTCTGAGCGAACTCGTCCATGAGTCTGTTCCCTCCTTCTTTGGGCACACCTCAGTCAATAGCTGAAGAGTTACGCCCGGTTGGGTAGGAAAGGTCACTACCCGGATGGAGGGTCACTCGATACCCACAGAGTATGACACAGCGATCTGGGTCACAAGCCACACCCACAGTTGACAGTGGTTGACCTGCTGTGTATAGTTGCCCTTGTACCGCTCACCACTACCACCCAGAGGAGTTCCCATGAGTGAGAACAAGATCAACCTAGAGCCCATCCCCACCCAGCTGGACACCAAGCCCCGCCACCGGATCTACTTCCGCCTCTTCTCCGCTGCCCAGCGTCTCGTCGGCGTGCCCGGCATGTCCCCGGCTCAGCGGATCGAAAACCTTGAGGTCATCCGGGAGAGCCTGCTGGATGCACTCGCAATGCTGGAGATCGACATCTCTACCCGCAAGGCTTTGGTTGACATTGAGGCAAACTTCCACACCACTGCGGAGGAGCCCACCCAGACTGTTGAGGTTGAGGAGACCGATACCCCCGAGTGCCCCGAGTAATCCTCAGCAGGAGCGCCCACCGACTTAGGTCTGGTGGGCGCTTCGCTTATTGCTAGCCTACCCCTAAGGTGAGGTGGGAGGTTAGCGATGAGACTGAAGTTGCTGTTGGTGGCACTGCCTATACTGCTGCTGGCCAACTGCGCAGCACCGGCTCAGACCTGGTCTTTCAAGATGCCCAACCTGGTGGGCCAGGATCTGCTTAAGGCCAAGGGTCGGTTGACACAGCTGGGATTCCCCATCGAGAACATCTCGGTATACGCAGGAGACTCAGTCCACGATCTTGGTGTGGAGTCTCGATGGGTAGTGGAAACACAAGAACCACCGCCCGGGACGGTGGTTCCTGTGTGCGAGGAATGCTACGTAAGCCTGATCATCATTCCACTGCTGGCGGAGTGACTACTTGAACGGGGACACGATCTCGTCGTCCTTGAACTTCTTGGCCGCCTTGCTGTACAGGCCATTGATCTTAGACTGGATAGTGGCCCGGTCAGCCTGCGGAATGCTGGCCCCGCCCCGTGCACCCTTCAGCGCTGCTGCTGCCGCTGCGAGCCCGGAGTAAACGATCTGGAGCTTCCCGTTGACCACGTCAGCGATGGGGAGCTTCCACGATCCCTTGTTGTTCGGGTCAGCTTTGCTGTCGTGGTAGAGGAATCCCTGCGCCAGCTGCCCCGTGTCATAAGTGCCGTCCGACTTCTTGGCCCTAGCGAACATGCGGTTAGCTGCTGCTGCCCCATCCCACGACCGACCCCTATCAGCAAAAGGGAGCCCTGAATCACCCCCCGCTGCCGCCGTGACCGGGTGAACCCGGTCGCGCAGCTTCTGGATCCTCAGCTGCTTCGCGGCCTCCCGCGCCCGCTGCACAGCCTCCGACGCCGGCTGTTCCACGGGAATGGCCGGCTCAGCCTCAGCCTCTTCTTGCTCGGCCTCCGGTTCGGCCTCCGGGGAAATGATCTCGACTTCGTCTGTCTCAGGGAGCTGCTCCGGCTCGGCCTCCACTGCTGCCGTTTCAGGCTCCTCCGTGAAGAGAGCCGTCTCCACAGCGGCCAGCCGCTCCAGCACGGCCGCGTCCGCCGTCATGCTGGCCTTGAGCACCGCGAGGGACCGCGCGCCGGCCGCCACCAGTGCGGTAACCGCGCCACTCGCGACCCTGGCCCGAGCGATCGGGAAGCCCGGCACGTTGACCTGGCAGACCGCGACCAGCTCCAGCGAGCCGTTGATGGGCCGCCAGTCCCCCGATGGGGCCGACGCGCGGAGCGAGCGGACCTGCTCAGGCTTGATGTCCGGCCGGAGCGCGCCGGCCACCCAGATCCCGAACTTGTCCTCCCCTACCACCACGTCAGCGACCGCGCTGGCCGTGTTGTCGTAGTGGGCCACGGCGTGCCCAGCGTCCGCATTGAGCGGCGCGTGGCCGCCGGCCAGGGTCAGCTGGCCCACGTTCACGTCCTTGCCGCTGGCCGTGCGCAGGGTGCCGGTGGTGAAGTAGCTGTAGTTAGACCGGGAGCGCGGCGGCTTGACGCTGCCGGGGAGCCCGATGTGCGCCTGGTGCCAGTCCGCGATGTGGCCGAAGACTCGGCCGCTGTCGTCGTGGGTCAGCGGTGTCAACCGCTCCAGACCGGGGTTGGCGAACCACTCGTCCGGGGGTGCCACCGGGAACCCGCCGGCCAGGACGGCGCGCACCAGGCCCACGTCGTCCAGTGCTTCTGTGTAGATGCCGTCCTTCAGCATGTCGACATTCCTTCCGTGATGATCACTCCATGCGCCGGCCACCAGGGCGGACAGCAGCGCCTGTTCGGTTGACATGGCCGATGCAGCATGGCCCCGGTTCCGGCCTCGGCCCGGCCACTTGCCCAGCACCCTCTTGTGAAGGTTCGCGCAGTAGCCCTCAGCCCGGCCGGGCATGTACTTGTTGAGCTGGTGGACGCACCGCTTGAAGTCTCCCGGAGCGCCCCACTTGATCTTGGCAGCACCCTTGCCCTCGGCCCAGTAGCGCCGGAGCTTCTCGGCCCGGGGGTCGGGGGAGACCGCTGCCGTGACCCCGTCTATCTGCGCGATCACGTCAGACAGGGCCGGGTCATCCAGCTCTACCAGCGGCGGGGGGTTTACACCCTCCAGCTGCGCCAACAGCTCGGGGTCATCGACCCATGACTTCTGGTCATAGCGCTGGACTTTCGGCCCCGGCTGGAGCCGGATCAGTGCGATCACCGCGCCGGGGTCCAGGTCATCGACCACAGCGAAGGGGGTCCAGTCTTCCTCGGCCACCGTGTCAACCGCTGCTGACAGCGGTGAGGCCATCCGGCTGATCCGGGAGCTGATCTTCTCTTGATCAGTCTGCGGGATCTGGAGGCTGGGAAGCAGCTCGGCAGCAGCAGTGAGGCCAGCCGAGACGATCTGAAGCTCACCGTTGACCACATCAGTGAAAGGAAGGAGCCAGGCCGCCTGCGTCTGCGGGTCCGCGTCAGGATCTCGGTAGAGGAATCCCTGGCTGAGCTTGCCCGTGTCGTAGGACCCATCCGTCTTCCTGGCCCGCGAGAACAGCCGGTTGACAGCAGCATCCCCATCCCACTTCCGAGCGCGGTCGGCAAACGGAAGGGTGAGGTCGCCGTTCACGGAAGCCAGCAGCGACAGATCCTGGTGCCCGGAATGCCGGAAGGCTGAGGGAGCCAGCCACGCCTGAGGCGTGTAGCAGCGCAGGGCCAGGCCTTCCGCGCCGGACAGCAGGGCATCCGCGAGGTCCACCGCGTCCGGCATGGTGAGCAGGATCAGTGGGTCAGAGCCCTCCCAAGGCTCCCAGGCGCCGGCCGCTGTCAGGGTCTCGTAGGATGCCTCTCCCACCCGACGCACCAGCTGCCGATAGAGCATGTCGTCGGCCGCGTCCGCCGTGGCGTAGAACCCGATATCCTCGCAGTCTGAGTCCGGGCACTCCAGCGTCTCGCGGGCCGGCCGGCTCAGAGCCGAGAGCGCTGACTCCAGCGTGTCGTCCGCCCACTTCCCGCTGTCACCCCCGGATGCCGAGAGCGCGAGGAGCTGCCACGCGGGCACCTCATGCTGGCTGACTTCGCCGCGCAGACGCCGGGGAACCGGGTAAGCCTTGTTATATCCACACATGACCAAAGATGTCATGATGCCGCCTCCCAGTGTGCCTCTCTCTGCAACTGCGCTACCTGGTCATTAGTGAGAATACGCTGATACTTCGCTCTCACTACCGTGTCCTCGAACGTCGTCTGGTCGACGGAGTTGAAGGCTTCATAGAGCGCGGCATGGTTATCCATAGTTGGCTCTGTCTTACGAACTGCGAACGTCGCGTTAGCCACTGCTTCCCGGACATCATCGAAAGTCTTGAGGCCGGCCTTGAAGGCATACAACATCGCGACCACATGATCGGTCCCGGAGGCAGTGCCGAAGACACCAGCAGCAGCAGCCACCGCGCCGGCCGGAGCAGCTGGAGCAACTGGAGGAACTCCGATGGCACCCGCGCCGGGCATCTCAGCAGAGTGGTCCAGGAGAGTAGCCGGCTTGGTGGTGTTGTCGTAAGATGCCCAGCGGTCCATATAATCGGCGAGATCGTTGAAGTTGATGATGTTCTGGGTAGTGTCTCTCACCCTGTTCTTCTCGATGACCCTTGAGGGAACGTAGCGGCCACCAATGGTGTCATCGCTGTTCGCATCCCGGAGACGGTCAATACCGCGCCGGTGACGCTCTTGCACCCTCTTCAGGGAAACATCGATAGGAACGTCTACGAAAACTCCATCCACCGCGTAGCCCAGCTTCCTGAGATCGTCCACATTGACCGGTGGAGGATCACCGCCCATGGTGCCATCGAAGATGACGTTGTAGCCCTCAGCGATCAGTCGAGACTCAAACAGCATGGCTAGCCGACTGGACATCTTATGGATCAGGTCGGCCGTCTCCAGCTCTCCCATACCAGGGATATCTGGTGCGTCTCCCCGCTCTGCGATCCTCTCCTTGAAAAGGTCTGAGTTGATCTGCACCCAGTCCCTGTCTAGGATCTCCTCTCCGCCTACGGCTTCACTCAGGATGGTTGACTTACCCGCCCCCGGCAGTCCACCCAGGAGCAAAGACTTCCTACCTTGTGGTTTCGGCTTTCCAGCCTTAGTGACGGTCATCTCCGCATGCAGCTCATCAACGAGCTGCTCAAAGTACTCTTCTCGCTCGGTAGACCACTGGCCGTTAGAGTCTCTGAACGCATCTTCGTAAGCCAGTCCAGCTGCTCTAGCGTCTGCCAGGGTGTCATCCAGCCACTTCACATGTGCCTGGTATTCCGCATCAGTGAGCGGAGGCTGGCCCTTCACATTGACGTTGGGGGCCGGAGGCCGGCTAGCGATGAACTCCTGTAGCTTCTGGTCGTATTGCTCCAGGGAAAGAGTCGGCCGGTAGTTCGGATCAGCCGCTCTAGCTACGTCGACTTCCTCGATCGCGCTCAAGTTCTCAGTGAGGCTGCGGGGCAGAGTGGCCAACGACTTTGGAGCCATCATCACCTTGTCGTTGATGTCCCCTACCGGGATCACGTCAGGGAATCCGGCTGCCGGGTCTGCGGGTATTGCATTCCCATCCCGGTCCACGTAGGAGACATGGGCGCCCTGAGGGGTGAGGTTGGTGATCTGGCCCCGGCGCCGATCAGCCGTGCGGCTGGTGATCGGAGCGTTCTTGTCTGCGAAGACATTCACCAGGCCGAACTTCTCGATGAACGTGCCGTCCTTACCGCGCGGGTGCAGCCACTCTCTCCAGTTGATAGCCGCGATGACTGCCGGATGATCCAGCAACCTGTGCTCACGGGACTGCATCATCAAGGATCCGAAGATTCCAACCGGCTCATCCCCATTGATGCACAGCTGCACGTAGTGCTTCGCGGCGGCCACGACGGCTGCCGCCGCCGTGGCTTCCTCAAAAGGGAGAGTCATCTCCTCGCTGTCAGAGGCGGGGAACTCCGGCAGTGTCTCGGGAGCGGTTTTGCCGAGCTGCCATTCCTGCGGGATCTTGTCGAGTGCCCCCAGAGCCTTTGCGCGCTTCACCACATACCACCGGCTGTCGGGGTGGGTGATGGCATAGCGCACAGCCACCGGAAGATCATCCACCCGGTTGACAGACGGGATGTTCGCTCCAGATGCCACTACCGCTTCCTCCGGTTCGCCTACCGCCGGCTGTGCTTCTCCCGGCATCTCGATAACCTCGGCTTCTTCGCCAAGCAGCTTGGTCGGCAGATCAGCCACGCTAATGGTCTTTCCGCTGGCATCGCCAGCGTCCCACACTGCCAGAGCGGATGGGGCCACCTGCACCAGGGACATATCGTCCAGCGTTGTGTTGCCCTCGGGGAGTGCGATCCATTCCCCGTCATACCGCACGAACGGTCCCATGCCAGTCTCGATAATCAGCGTGACGACTGTGTTGTCCGGAGCCACCACAGCGTCCAGTTGGAGTGCCAACATTCCTCCCCTCAAAATGTGAGCCTCAACCACGGTTAGCGGCTGCGGTACACCAGCGTCTGGAGCCAGAGTGATTGCATCATATGGGTCAAGTGGCCGGATCCGTATTGTCTCATCCGGAGCTGCCGGGTCAGAGAAGACAGCTGTCGCTGTCAAGACTCCTCCGCCCTCATCAACAGGTTCAGAGATCACTACTCCACGCAGCTCATCCCCTTCGTCCCACACAAGCATGAGACCGTTTTCGCCAGTTTGTAGCTCCACGTCGGCACCATAACGAACCGAGGTCGTGTCATACGGCGCTGAAGTGATTGGATCAACTCTGTGGATGATCACCTCAATGACGGCCGGGTTGGGGGCTAGCATGGCTACACCTCATAGCTTTCCGGGAGATCCAGAATGTTCCGGATGTTCGGTGGCAGGTAGAGGGGTGGCAGGTCGGAAGGCTTCATAGTCTTGGCTACAGCCATGGTGACGATGTACTTCTCAAGTGGAATGCCATTGATCGACACGATTCCCTTGGCCTTCAGCTTCGCGATAGCCGAGTCAACTTCCTTCTGGCTGGGAACCGCGATCATGGAGGTCTGTTCAGGACTTAGACCACCGCTAATGTAGTAGTCCTTCACGTTGCCCCAGTTGAGAATGTTCTTGAAGACGTTCTCTTCCCCGTAAGTGGGGTTGCCGAACACGTCTCCCAGGGAGGCTCGCATGTCCCCGATACGCCCGTAGACAGCCTCAGGACGGTAGTAGGACATGATGCCGCCGCTGACGTAAGAAGCCTGGTCGTTGTGGTCTGGAAGCCTGGTGTAGCTCTTGGCTGAGGCATAGGCCCCGTGGCCGGCATACCCGCCAGAGTCGGACTGCGCCGACTTCCCTAGACCCTTCCCAGACGGCGCGTACACGGCTCCGTTAAGTCGCTTGTTCATGGAGTTGACCTGGCCGTACAGAGCCGCCGAGACGACGGTCTCGGCATCGGCTCTACTGCCACCCTTGACTACCAGGTTCATCTTGCTCTTGGCCTTCATGGCAGTGATGGCTCGATCCGACCAGAAGAACGACACCTTGCCAATGGACTCATCCACGCCGACCCGCACGTCCTGCCAGCCAAGGTCAGGGATGCCCATCTGATCCCCGGCCAGTTTGAAGATCTGCTCATCAGACAGGCCCTGCGTGTTCTCCACATCAGCCTGGTTCCACTTGACCATAGTGGACAGCATGACCCGAACCTGCTGCTTAGCTGAGGACTGCGTCATGGGGGAGTAGCCACCCAGGCCCAGCTCAGCCAGCGCGGCAGAGAGGTCTGCATCTGTCGCACCCTCAGGCAGGGATACCGAGGTCATGCCGTAGCGGGAATCGTTCTTGTAGGAACCAGACGGCTCCACCACTTCAATAACAACCCCGTTACTAGCGACCAGGCGCACATTGGTGGAGGAACCGAAGTCGCTGAATGCACTCTTGTGAGCCGGCACCGCCTGTCCCGGCTCTACATCCAGTGTCCCGTCCGCGTGCATGGCCGAGAGTCCGCCGTCATGAGCGATGGTCCAGCCCTTATCCTTGGCCGTTTGGCTCAAGGTGAACTGCCCCGGGCTCAGCACCTTGATCTTGGTGGGATCCCACGTGTTTACCGTATAGGTGTGCCCGGATGCCCATGGGGTGGTGACGACATCAGTGCTTCCCAGGCTCTTGAAGGTGACCTTCTTGTTTCCATCCGGCGTGTCCTCGACAGCGACCACCTCGAAGTTCGGGGGGTTGCCAGAGTTGTCCGGCCGCCAGGCGCCCTGATTCTCCGGCTTGCTGCTGGCAGACGGCTTAAGAGCGACACGCTCGCCCACCGCGATGTCTCCGGTGAGCTTCTTGCTGCGTACCCAGTCGCCCTGTTCCTCCATGGCTCCGGTGGCCAGGTTGCTCGCCAGCGTCGCGCGCTGCTCCTTGGTCAAAGAGAAGATCACCCGGTTGTACTTCTTGCCGGATGGGCCGACTGCGCGGACCGTGACCATCTCGCCGTTCCGGATGCCCGGGACGCTGGTGACGATCGCCCGCCACTTGCCGTCCTGCAAGGTCTTGCCCAGCGCCTCGGCCGGCGTGTCAACCGCCAGCGCCATGCCCTGCGGGACAACTGACGGAGGCAGCGGAGCCTTATATGGGGTGTACTCCTCCATGTCCAGCCGGAGTGCCGACACAAGCCGCGTCGACTTCTCGCCAGTGGAGGTCAGGACTACCGCGCTCTGCTTGTTCTTGCTGAGAGACACGATCTTGCCATGCATCGGACCCTTGCCAGCAACATGCATACCGACCGAAGGGATGTAGCCGTTCTTGGTGAGTGCCCCACCCCACGCCAGCGTCTCGTCCTCAGTCGGAAGCGCCGGAGCACCGGGCTTGACAACGACCGGTGCCGGGGGCGGGGCAGCCTTCTTCATCACGTAGACATTGGTGGTGCTCGGGGCCGTATCGGACTGCTTGAACGACTTGCTTTGGGTGAAGGAAGCCGTGTCCGTTTTCTGGTCAACGGTGTAGATATCCACGTCGATCCAGCCGCCGGCTAGCGCTCCGTTGTAGTCCTTGACCTTCATGTACTTAGGCGGGTAGTCCGGGTCGTTGTCCCCGTTGTCTACATAGAACCAATCTCCCGGTTCAAGCCCGATCTCACCCAGCGTGGTCGCTGTACTCTTCTCCAGCGTGCTCGGGTGTGGCGCTCCAATGGAGACGTTCGCTCCACTAGCCGCTGACTGAACCGGTGTGGCCGACTGTGGGGCGAAGGCAATCTTGACCAGGGGCTTGGTGAACCCATCGCCATAAGTAGCGAACTGAACTTTCTGCATCTCAGTCTCGCCATACGGGTGGTAAATCTGGTGTACCTGCAAGTTCTCAACGTCGGGGCCAGTGCCAGGGACGCTCACGTAGGCATTAGTGCCAGTCGTGTAAAGCTCCTCCCCCGGCTGGAGTTCGTACGTGAGCCCCTCGAACTGAGGTAGACCGGTGACGAACCCGACATTGTTGATCTTCTGCGGAACCGGGCTGGCCGGACCAGGGCCGGAGAGGTCCGGCGCCGTTGTCGCGTCGTACTGGTCCAGCTTGCCCTGAGCCACTGACATCTTGACGCCAGCGATCAGCTGCCCCGTGTTAGTGGCCTCGATGAACGACTTCATCGCGGACTCTTCGTAACCAGCTGCTTCCGGAGTCCCATTCACGATGGTGTGGTACTTGCCGTCTTCCCCCTTGACCAGGTAGGTGGTCCCAGCTGAGGTATCAGACTTCAGAACGATGTCATCCACTTGGGCGACGTAGTTGTCAAACGTCCCACCTAGGCCCTGGCCCTGAGACTTCAGGGTGGCATCAAGGAGATTCTGGAGCAGGTTGGGCTCAGCCTGTGGAGTAGTCGGCTCGGGGAACGGGTCACCGTCCTCTTCAGACTGGTGGACCAGCGTCGCCTTATCCTCCGGTACCAGCGACATCACATGGTGGCTGATAGACGCAGATCCCAGGTTGCCATCTTCCTTTACCGGGAACCATGCTTTGCCGGGTCCAGCCTGCACATAGTAAGTATCTGTATCAATTACGTGGACTACTGATTCCCAGCTAGCAACAGTCCAGCCGCTGACGGTGTCCAGAGTAGCCACGGATCCCGGTCCCGGAGCTGGAGCCACGTCCACCACGTCAACCTGCGGGCTGAACGGGTCGTGGAACAAGGTCACCGCGTACGGCTCCCCGGTTGACAGGTACTTGTTGACGGCCGTGTTGACATCAACCGAGTCGTTACCGTCGATGTGATACCAGGCAGTGCTGGATGGCGTGGCAATGTAATACTCGTTGCCGATCTTGGCAATCTGGTCTCCCGACTGGATAGTTACCCCGTACCCATTCGGGAGAGTGAGGAACTCAGTGCCGGTCACCTGATGGAAGTTCTTCAGGCCCAGAGGCCCTTCCAGGTCCCCCTCCCCGACCCACGTGCCGCCAGTGCCGGCGGCGTTCACCGTCCACATCTGCCAGCCGGAGGTGGTGTGCCGACGCCAGAATGTGCCTGCCCCGGAGACAAAGATCGAGTACTTAGCGTCGTCGTACTTGAGATTCTGGTTCAGTGCCCAGCCGGCCGCGTCCTGGCCCTGGTTGCCGGTCAGCTTGTGGTCGTCAGGAGTTCCCGGGCCGGCCTTCATCTTCTCGGCCATGGCGTGGGCTGCGTCTATCTGACCCTGCGTAAGCTCAGCATCTACGTAATCGGAGCCCTTCCGGGTTACCCGAATATTGGCCATGGGGCCGAAGTCAGTCGTAGACAGCAGATGCGGGGAAGGATTTCCGAGGTCTACGACCACAGCTGCCTTGTCATCCCCCAGTGGGAGGTTGTTCTCTACCACGATGAAGAGGTATTCACCAGCCTCGACTTCATCCCCCGGCTCCAGATGGGGGATGATCTGGTGAGCCGGCAGGAACGCCCCGTCCTCGTCAAAGATGCTGGTCTCAGTCTTCTCAGTGAACGGAGACTCCGCGTCAAAGTAGCCAACGGTGCCAGTAGAGAAGGAAACATAGCCGTGCCCAGCAGACTCAATTTGATCCACGTTGGTGACTAGGACAACTTCGTCACCGTGAAATACCGAGTCTCCCGGCTTCAGGGAGAAAACGTTTACCAGCGGACCACCGTGCGGTCCCGTCTTAGTTGGTGACTCCGGCACGCCGGCCGACTCCGGGATGACCGTGGGGGTCGTGTCAACCGTGAAGTCGTTGAGCGCAGTCTTCAGTACGGTGAATGGCGTCTCATTCTTGTCGATCATCCGCACTGTCGTGTCCGTGATGGCGATGATCTGGTAGCTGTTGTCAGGGCTGCTGATCGGGCTGACCTTGTGGCCGACCTTCAGCACACCACTGTCAATCCAGTCAGCCAGCGTCTTCGCCTCGTCGGACTGGTTGACAGGCTCAGCTGCCGAAACCACCGCGCCAGCATTGTCCGGAGCGGCAGGCACCTCCACCGGCTCCGGCTCCGGAATGTCAACCGCCGCGACCGACTCCTCAGTGATGGTCACCGTGCCGACTGACTTGCGCTTCCGGACTCCGGCCGCATTCTCGATGAACACGAACTTGCCATCGGGGCTGACCATCACGACCTTGCCCTCATGGCCATCCTTGGCCTTGGCCGACATGCCCAGCTGCGGAACCTTGCCGTCTCCAGTCAGGGGGGTCTTGGCGCCGTCCACGTTGGCAGCCGGAGTCTTGCCCGGCTGCGTCAGTGTGGAGGAAGCCTTCATCAGCTCCTTGCCGTTCTCATCCTTGACGACGGAGCTGTAGCCCTTCTTCTTGACGTAGGTGTAGGTCTTGCCGTCTTTCTTGGAGACCACCTTGGCACCCGGCGCCGCCTCGGTCCCGTCACCCAGGATGGAGTTCTTGCTGTCCGCCGTGGCGACAGCAGCAGCAGAAGACTCGGCAGCCGCCTTGATGTCTTCCTTGACCTGAGCCTCTACGGTGGCCGCCATGCCGGTCTTCTGCTGAGGCTCGGACACCTGCACCTCAGGCTCCGGAACAGGTACCGGCTCCAGCTGTTGGACAACCTGGTTAACCTCTGCCTGTGCGGCTTCTGGCAGGTTCGGCTTCTGCGCCTCCGGCGGCGGATCCCAGCGGTGCACGGTGTAGGCGCCGGTCTGCATGTGCTCCGTGTCCAGCACTACTGAGTTCTGGTAGCCCTCCGGACGAATCATGATCTTCTTTTTGGTGGGGGAGACCCCCATCACCTCCATCACCTGCCCGAAGGGATCGGTGATCTTGTCTCCGCGCTCGAACATGACGCTGTGGAGGTCAGTGGAGTTCAGCACCGCGCCGTCATGTGGCCGGTCCATGGAGTTCAGCAGTGGGCTCTGGTAGTGGACCTTCGTGCTAGAGGTGTACTTGTCCAGCAGATCCCAGCGCTGATTTTGCAGTTGGTCCGGATCCATCAGCGAGCCGTCCGACTCATTGACCCCGATCCTGATCGTCTTGGAGTTCAGCCGGATGTAGTCCCCGGGGGAGGACATAGTGATGGCCTGGCCCAGGGCCATCGGGAACCACTTGCGGGATAGACCGCTGTTCTCAGCCACGTCCGGGATGTCTATCGGCTTGGAGGCTTCCGGGAGTGGGAGATCGTAGTAGCCAGCAATGTATTTACGGCGCGACTTGAGCGTGTCAGCCAAGGACTGAGGTAGTCCACGCTCCGCAACCAGGTCATCGATCTCTTCCGGAGAGATAGCCAGAACTCGAACGGCCCCATCTAGCTCATCCTCCTTGGGCATGTTGCCCTCGCCGTAGATGGGAGCCTTTTTGCCGCCGCGCATGGACTCCAGCTCGATCACCTTGTCACCGAATGCGCTCCCCTTGGGAGCGCCCTGCGCGCGGTAGGTGAGAGCACCGCCGTTGTCGATCCGCCAGGATGTGCCTTCCTTGTCAACCAGCACGTTGTCCCATGTCAGTCCGAACACATCCCAGTTGGACAGCCAAGCATCAACGACAAAGTTCTTACGGATCTGCGTCAACCACTCCTTGTCCTTCAACTTATCGTTGATAGTCTCACTGAGTTCCTGGCCCTCCACGATCTCGGAGTAGATGTTCTTCCCGTCGTAGTCCACATTAGGCACTGGCACACCGGCTGCTGAGTACAGGTCGTTGGCCAGTTCCTCAACCTTGCCGTGGTCCGGGCTCTTGGGCTTCTTGACGTAGAACTTCTTGGCCGGACCGCCAGCTGGGTCCGGGATGGTGTACATCCCGCCCTCATTGCTGCCGCCCTGCCCGCCGATCTTCGTGGCGCCTGCATCGTCTTTAGTGAGGTGGGCGATCTTCTTGGGTGCACGATAGACGGAGCCAGGGGAGAGAGTCAGCTCCTCGGCCCCGGGGGTAGGCGTGCCGGACAGGTCAGATGGCTGCACCTTCAGCTTGGCCTTGTTGTCGGCACCCTTGAAGATGTCCATGACCTGGCCGTAGTTCCACTTGCCGTTCTTCAGGAACTTGACGATCCCGAACTTGTTGATGAACCGGCCGTCTGCCCCGCGAGGGTGCTCCCACTCCTCGAAGACTGGAGCCGCCACGACCGGCTCCGGCAGGAGCTTCTGCCAGCCTGTGTCGTCTCCGGCCAGCGAGGCATACATGACGTTGTTGCCGGCCTCATCGCTCACCGTGAGGTAGGACTTCTCGTCCATGAAGTCAGGGCCGTGGGTGACCTTCATGGATACGGTGTCGTTGTCAGGAAGATCATGTGCCCCGCTGAGGGTGAAGTCATACTTGCTCTCCCCGATCCAGAGAGAGAGCGTGTCAAAAGATACTGTGGACGGTAGGTGGCTAGGGTCCATGACCTCGATCAGGAAGTCGTTGCCGTAACCAAGCGTGATGTGTGGAACGAATTCTGGATATTGCTCTACGCTCTCCATCTGGTATGCGATCACCGGGTCGGCAGTGAGAACACATCGAAGATCCGAAAGAGTCTCGGATTCCAGCAGCAGCACGGCCGCGTCGTGATCTCCCAGCCGGCCGCGCCCGTTCACCTCGGTCTCGATGGGCGTGCACTGCTTGGCCAGGTCCCCGAGACACTGGAGCACGTGGTCCAGCTCGTCGGTTGACAGAGCCGCGCTCATGTATACCAGCGTGGTATGTGGGTCATCATCAACAACCAGTGCGTTCACCGGGTCATCAGCTGCCGTGCGACAGACGATCACAGCAGAAGGCACTTCCTCCACAAGGTCCGGCTCGTCCAGGATCAGGTCAGCAAGCAGAGCCTTAGGGAAGTTGTGTCCTACGGGCGGCCCGTAGTCATACCCCATCGTGTAGTCGTGTACGAACGGGGAGAGGTCGGCCGACCCCGTGATCGAGTTCAGTTCCTTGGTGCGCCGCTTGATCTCATTCCTGGCCCTCTTGATCCTGGCTTGGGATACCCGGACCCCTAGCTCCAGCATCTTCTTCTTGGCCCGAAGAGTGCGCAACTCATTGACACCCTTGGAGGTCAGACCAGGTTCCCCGGCGGCGACATCGGCTGCCTTCTCTAGCTCCTTGATACGGGCATTGTGGGCCTTGGATCCCTCCACTTGCTTGGCCAGCTCAGCAGTCTGAATTGCCAGAGCATCTACCGCACGTTCGATATTCAGCTTGGCCTTGGCTTTGGCGTTTTTGAGCTTCTTGGCCTTGGCTTTGTCAGCAGCAGCAGAGCCTCCTCCTCCTCCTCCTCCTCCTCCTCCTCCCCCTCCTCCTCCGCCCTTGCCGCCGCCCTTGAACTTGGCAAAGGAAGGTATGCCTCCGTTATCTGTTGCCTTAGACAGATCTCGGCCCTCTATGGCAAATGAGTTGAGAGTAGTGGATTCCAGTGTTCCAGTCGGCTTCAGTCCATGCTTCTGCTGGTAGTCCTTGAGTGCTCGCGCTGTCTCCGGTCCGAAGTAGCCGGTGGCTGGGATGTTGTAGCCGGCAGCCCGCAATGCCTCTTGAAGGCGCGTGACGGCTGGCCCGGATGCTCCTTGGCCGAGCCCGCCGCTTTTAGTGTTGCCCTGCCCAGACGTGCTGAACTTGCCAGAAGGATCCCTCTTGATCTTGGATTCTTCAAATGCTCGCTGCCGCTCGGACGGGTCCTTGGCGCGGCTTGGCCGCTCCCGCTTTGGTTGAGTCACGTTCAACCCCCCAGGATCTGCTGCGCTGAGTCAGGCATCGGTACCGGAGACTCTGCCACGTTCTGATCCCGCTGCTCCGACAGCACGTGTGGGAGTGCCACGTTCAGCAGGGAGACTGTGGTATCTGGAGGCAGGACTCCCTTAGATGCGACCAGCATGAGCGCCAGCTCCTGCTCAGTGGGGGCATCAGTCTCGGCCAGCCCGTTCTCCCGGCGCCAGGCTTTCGGCCCCACCAGGAAGTGCTCGAACCCGATCGTCACCTCATCCGACTGGTTGGGTCGGGTCACAATCTGCGAGGGGTCATACCAGACGACTACCCGGCTGACATCGGCCTCTGCGAAGCCCTCGGAGAGCAGCCGGATACGCAGGTACATGTCAGTGACAGCGTCGGACAGTGCCAGTGCCAGCGGCTCGATGTTGGCCTTATACAGGTTGTCGTCGATGACCACCGCGTTGCTGTACTTGACAGCCGCCAGGCCGGCCACCATTTCCTTAGGAACGTCGATGCCCTGAAGGATGCGCTCCAGCGAGCGCTCCGCCCGGTTGACAAGCCACTCATCACTGCTGCGCTCGAAGGTGATGTGTCGGATGGCCTGCCCCAGGTCGGACGGGCCGGTGACAACCATGGGCACTACGGAGCTAGCGCTGCCCTCATCCGAGACGGGAGTAACCATGGCGTCCATCAGCTCGGCCAGGAAAGCGTTGCCGGGGTCAACCACGGCCTGCTCTCCGTCTTCCGCGCTGGGATCTGCCACCGTAGCGGACGGTACGGTGACACCATCAGGGACGTACAGAAGGCCGGCGTTCAGCCGGCTGCGAGTCGCTGAGCGGACCAGCCGCTGTAGCATCAGGAGTTCCTCGATCGAGTCCGTGAGGGACATCAGAGAGGAATCCGGCTCCTTGGAGTACTCCGGGTGCTCGCGCCATACCCGGGCGATGTACGTAGAAGTAGGAAGTGGTTGCTGTGGTCCCCCGCGCATGGGCTGATAGAGAACCGAATTCTGCTCTACCTTGACTTCCTTTGTGGACTTGAAGACCCACTTGCCGGATCCCGGCAGCTGCATGAAGTAGACCTCTCCGGCCACGTTCATGTTCAGAGCGAAGGACCGAACCTTTGAGCTGAAGTTGTCAGTCGTGAACTCCAGCATGATCTCCTGAGCACGCTTCGCCAGGTCGGCGTCTACCTTGCCCTTCTCAGCCGCCTCGACGATGGAGGTCGGAGCCTGCTCAGGGTCCAGCACGACGGCCGGGTAGAGGCGTATCCGAGAGAGAATGCTGCCTACCAGGTTGAACCCGTAGTGGATCTCCCCCACTCGCTCGTACCCCACCCAGGCATCGGTCTGCCAGACCTCCCAAGGCCGCGAGCCCGGCTGCATCTCTTTGACCTTAATACGCTCGGTTGAAGCCGTAATAGGCCGTTGCGCGTTATATGCGGCAGGTATGGCCGGCTGCGCTTTGGCCCGCCGGGGTGGCTCCGGATTGCGCGGGGTATCGCGCGTGAAGATGCCCATAGGGGAATACTACGGTGTCAACCGGAGTGGGTCACCACGTGTGCACACTGCTCGCAAACTGGTCCAACCCCGAATGGGGCTTCCCACCAGTCAGCGGCCTTTACCTTGTAAGAAAGGTCGGCCCCGCACATAACCTCTCCGAGAGGCATGGTCGGCAGAGCCAGGTGGACCGGGGGCTCATCTTCCGAGGACCACTCATCGATCACCCGGTACCACCGCTCCCTACGATCTTGGAAGTCCTGCTCCGTGAGTGGCTCAGTCACGGCTGTACCGACCAGTGAACGGAGCCGGCTTAGCGGCTGCTGCCTGTTGCTGCTGCTCGGGAGCGATAGGGGTGGAGACAAGGAAGACCCCAGGGAACGGATTCCAGCTCTTGATCACCCGCGCCCCACAGGATGGACATCCTCCCCGGCGCTGCACGTTGTAGCCGCCAACCACTCCGCCGTGATACGAGACGTACGGAGCTATCTCCTCCGTGTCCATCTCGATGTCAACCCGCTCAACCTTGGTGCCCACCGACCAACCGATGGTCAACGCGCGCTCAGTGATGATGGCCCGGAGCTTGATGCTGCTGTTGGCCGGTACGCCAGCCGGCAGCGGGGTGATGGTAGCTGGGTAGATGTCGGCATACACCGCTGCCCGCTGGCCAGGCTGGTAGATCACGACTCCCCCTTATGCTGCCCGTTCAAGATCGGAGCCACGTGAGCCAGAATCAGCTGGAAGGCTTGATCCTGGCTGAACCCAGCTGACTTGTAAGACAGATACAGCTCATGCAGCGCCACGGCCGCGTGCTTCATGGTGGGCGGCTCGGATGGTGCCTTGTCCTTGGGGTCCATCAGTTCTCCGGCATCTCGTCAATCTTGGCCTGCACTGTAAGGAGCATGGCCGCCGCCATGGAGAGCGCGCCGGCCTTTGTCAACCAGCGCCCGGACTTGAAGCGGGAGGCTAACAGGACAGCGCCGCCGGCCCATATGGAGACGCACCAGGGGCAGTCAACCAGATACCCGGCCCTCTTGCGCAAGGCCCCGGCGCCAGGTTTCTCAGCCCAGGCCATGACCGCGTCGCGGATCGGGCGAGCGATCTCGTCGTCAGTTACCAGTCGTGTCAACCGGGCAGTGGCCGCCGCCATGACGACGGCCCTCCCAGCGTCTTGAGGTGTCATCGCCGCGTCAGGTGTGGGGTGAGCCGCTGGCCGCCGGACTTGGCACGCAGATCCATGCACATCTGGCCGGGGCCGGCCGCGCAGGTCGGGCACACAGTGGACAGCCGGAGGTCGAACTTCGTGACCTTGCCGCAATCACAGCCGATTTCCAGGAACCGCTTCGCCATCTCTTGTTCCTCCTGAGAAAGAAGTTATCAGAAGGAATCCTAGTAGAGAGAAGTCCGTTTCTACAACAACAAATGGAGCGGGTGACCTGCCACGAGAAACAGGTCACCCGCTCACTTCATCATCCAGCCGCGCCACCACAGTCCACGGCTATCTGAAGTTAAGTGGGAGCTAGCACTCACGGGGGTCGGCGTAACTAGCTCCCAACGCCGGAGACGCTACCGGTTGAGGTCGCTCCGCGCAAGTAGCGCGAAGGTCACCGCAAGGACAGCGAGACCGAACCCAATGTTGGCCTGATCCCGGATGTAGAAGATGAGAGACGCAACAGCGCCCAGCACCGCTACCAGGGGAACCCACTTGAGGTACATGGAACACCTCCCTCCACCACTAGGGATGGAATGTCAACCAACACCGGCATCCGATCACTTCGTCCAGCGGAGCACGCGGGTCTCCAGGGAACCGAAGTTCGATCCCTTCTGGTGTAACAAAGTTGTCGGAGATCGGTACGGTACTACCGGGGTAGTTTCGCGACCCAAGTATTGCATGCGAGGTTCGTACCCTGGTATCCCCGACGTTATGCCAGCGCTTCCGAGTCAGGCCGATGCCGTCTGCCGCGCTCATCTGCGCTGAGGAGATCACCGCGTGGGCCACCAGATTGTGCAGCCGCTCGGGGTCCAGGTACTCGGGGGTTTCCCCGGGAGTTGGTGGGTTATCGTGAACATTCCTCACGACTGACTTGGCCGCTTTGGTCAGGATCTGCATGCCGGCGTCATGGCCAGCCTCACGCGCCCGGTCGGCCGTGGCCAGTAGCGCCTCCGCGCGGCGGTTGGAGGAGCCTTCCCGTTGGCGGGCCAGCGCCCGGTCAGCCACCCGGTAGAGCGCCCCGCCGATGGTGTCCGGGAGCTGGAGAGTGTTCGCGATCTGCTGCCAGGACCCAGTCACCGTTCCCTTGGTGGCACCGTAAGAGGCGTAGGCCGCGAGCACCACAGCTAGTGCCGGCAGCAGGGAGTTGGCATCCTCTTCCTGCTCCTGCTGCTCTGTGGGCTGTGTCATGGCATATGCCTTCCGCGCCGCCGGTTCGGGATGCCCCGAGCGATCGTCAAGCTACCGGAGGTCCGGGACTGGTGGGTGAACTTGATGAACCCTGCCGGCCGCTGCGTCACCGTACGGGTGGTGGCCGATCCGGGAGCGCCGCCCTTCAGCGCATCCGGGAAGAGTGCCGCCGCTAGAGCCCATCCGGCCGCGTCCATTCGGTCGGGGGAGTAGCCAGACTCGCCGGGAACCCAGCTGGTCTCCTGATCTTCCAGGTCGACGAAATAACCGACGTGGTGAATGCGGCCTTTCTCGTATGCTGCTGCTACCGGCCCGAACCGCACTGCCTTGGAGGCGGTAGCCCAGACCTCGCGGACCGGTGGGGAGACGGTGTTGGCATGGCTGGCAGCCTGACGGATCACGCGCTTGACCAGAGCGCCGCCCTGGTTAGTTTCCACGATCACCGTCGCCTGGTGCTCGCGCGCTACCTGAATCACCTTGTCACCCCACACCGATGGGGAGGCCCGGAAAGAGTAGTCGGCTATCACGTAAGCGTGCCGTTTGAGGACCGGGTGTGTGAGTGGCACCGCTACCACGACGATGCCGCACTCATCGTTGGGCCGCTCGGCAACCGAGGGGTCAACCCCCACGTAGAAAGCCCAGCGGGTGCCGGGAAGCGTGGGCACCTGGTTGACACGGAACGCTTCTATTGTGGACTCCGCTACCTGCGCCCCATCTACCTCATCCAGCATCACTCCGTCCAGCTCCTGCTGGCCCAAGGTGGTGCCTTCGTAGAGATCCATGAGCACGTCGAGATACACGCCGGACAGGTACGGGTTCGACTTCGTCGCCATGTTCTTGAGCAGGATTCGCTTGGCTGGATCCTTCGCGTCTGCGATCAGCTTGCGCAGCACCGCTACCCGCTTAGGAGTAGTCGCCGCAAGGATCTGCGGAATGCGGCCCATACGGGTGCCGATACGCAGGTTGTCCCACGCTGTCAGACCGTCCACGCCCGGCTTCCACTTGTGCGCGGCCAGTTCATCCGCCACGCCGATATGGAACGCCGGACCACGTAGCTGGTCAGGTTCCTCAGCCGAGAAGGTCAGGAGCGTGCCACCGTAAGGAAGTTCCACCAACCGGCGGGATGGGATCCAGTTCAGCGCGTCCACTTCAGAGGGTGGGTAGATGTTCATGAGACCGGATGGACCCTCAAGAAGAATGTCGCGAACGTCGGCCGACGTACGGCCGAGCAGTGCGCCCTTGAGCGACCGGCCAGGATCCCGGCCGAGCTTGGCCCAGTTCTTGTCGAGATCCCGGACCCATTCAGTCATAGAGCGGGACTTGCCGGCACCACGGCCGCCGAGCAGGAGCGCGACCGAGAAGTCTTCGCCGCCATCCTCCTTGCGGGTCGGCACGATCTGAGACGGCCGGCCCATGAACTCCCAGCTGTAGAGCAGCTCCATGGGATCCAGCCCAGCCAGAGCCTCGGCCTGCTCCTCTGAAGGAAGGGCCGCTAGCTGCTGCTCCAGCGATAGGTCCATCAGTCCACCCTAAACATAACGCGGGGAGAGAGTGTTGCGAGAATTGCACCAGCTGGGAACACCGACGGAAGAACTGGAGAAGTACCTCCATTGTAGGCAACTTGAAGGCCGACGTATGAGTTACCGCCTATAGTCGGGGCGCCTAACAAGTTAAGCGTCACGGCGCTACTAACTCCGGTGAAGTTGGGCATGCCGCCTGTGGTGCCGCCCAATATAGCCAACCAGTAGATACCAGGGTCTAGCAGCACTGAAGGAGACACGGCTATCTCTTTCGATCCTGTAGTGGCGACTGAGATATTTCCGGGCAAGGCTACTGCGTCAGTGGGTAGATGGTTAGACCCTGATTTATAGACTCCAAGTGCTATGGCAGAACCACTTCCTAAGGCCGTCGCGTTAGCGCCAAGCCTGGCCAAGGGAGTGGGGATGGTAACTGCGAACGGAGTCGCATATATGGTATTAGCAAGTAATCCGGCGGTGTAGGTGTGGGCAACAGTGGGGGTTCCGTACCAAGCTCCCCCGCCCACTACATATAGTCCTGGCACCAGTGGAATCTCTGCTGCTCCCCCACCGGCGGCAGGATCGGCCCATGCTGTTGCGTAGTCAGTGGCCGAGAGTTTAGTGAGCACCTGTCCGGCCGCGCCACCGGCAGCAACGCCAGCCCCCGGGGAACCTGCACTGCCAGTATCTCCCTTTGGCCCCTGTGGACCAGTAGGACCTGCAACTCCGGCTGGTCCCGTTGCACCAGCCGGACCAGTTGGCCCCGGCACGGTGGAGTCGGCCCCGGTCGGGCCGGTTGCTCCAGTCGGTCCAGTTGGACCCGGATCACCTTGTGGACCCATCGGTCCGGCAGATCCCTGAGAGGCAAGCAGTGCCCATGAAGACGGGGTTGAGACTGGCACCTCTCCGGTTGTTGGCGCTACCGCAAACCAGCTTGCTCCCTGATATGAGACTGCATCATTCAAGACATATGCAGTCGCTGCTGACCAGTCGCCTTTCCAGTTCAACCCTGCCGGGCCAACTGGACCAGGTTCCCCCTGTGGGCCGGTTGACCCAACCGGGCCAGGGTCTCCCTGTGGACCAGCTGGACCGGTAAGACCTTGTGGGCCAGCTGGACCTTCCGCCGTGTTTAGCGGCAGCCAGGTTCCATCGTCCTTCTTGATGCTGACCTGTCCCATGTGGACTCCTAGGCTTAAGGAACGATAGGGCCGACGTAGTCGAGCGAGAAAGAACATCGAGACACTGAAACGTTAGTGTTCAGGGGTCCGCCTGAACTCTGATAAATACCAATAGATACGGTAGTCACATTGGTCTGCACCAAGAACGTGTACATCGCGCTATTCAGAGTAGTAACACCAACAGCGGCAGCGGTAATATTAGTTTCTCCGCCGTTGAGATTTGCTCCGTCTGTTCGGATAGCCATATATCGTATGCCCGTCGCGTTGGCTACCCACGCTGACGTTGCCCTAACGGCGTACCAGCCAGGAACGGTAGGTGTGTAAGAGACCTTCTTTGCGCCGGTGGTGCCTGTAAGCCTATCTATTAGGACATCAAACTCCATGGGGGTATAGGCTGAGTTAGGGACTGTTTGTGCTGCGTTCTGCCGAGCCGAGTAAACGTTCGTGCCAGGCAGTGGAGCCCAGCCAGACCAGCCGCCAAAAGACGTTTGTACTGTGTAGACCCACTGCATCTTTGAGTCGAGCATGTAGACCACCATGCCCGGAGTAGGCGTGGGAATGGCAGCATTCCGCGCAGCTGCATTAGCGAAGATCAGCCCGGCATAGACGGGGGTAGACGGGTTGTGCCAGAAGTCGCCCTCGACAGCATCCAGTGGTTCTGTGGTCTGCTCGTAAACGTCTATGTTGGCCGGTGCGCCTTCTGGACCGGCGGGGCCAGCCGGACCAGCCGGACCAGCCTCTCCTCCAGCCAAAGCTACCGGCCAGGGATTGGCACCTAGCGGCTCGAAGACAACGTCCCCGTAACGGTTAGCAGTGCCTCCGCCGCCAGGGTAGTTGCCGATCTGGCCGTAGCGATCTCCCAGGACTGTGATGTGCGCAGGGAAATCAGATGGTGGAGTTTGATCGTCGTACCAACTGTGCGTGCTGCCAGTGACCTCAAATACGGCTACGTACTGGTCCCCCGGGTTGACGGCTACGGGGGAAACCGGGGTGGTAATCCAGCCACCCACCCCTGGCTGCTCACTGGTTGACACGTCCCGGACCAGCACCCCGCCGTTCATGTTCCAGAGCTGGAGCCGCCGGCTCGTGGCCGTAGCTGCCGGGTCGCGGTAGAAGCGCAGCCCCGTGATGTTACCCGCCACCTCGAAGCGCAAGGCCGTGCCGAGAGCGTCTCCGAGCGTGGCACCGGACGGCCGGCCAGCTACCCCGGAGGATTCCAGGCCGCTCTCTATAGGCAGACCTTTGGGGCCGTAGAGGACACCAGCATCAGTGTCCAGGTAGTAGTTGCCATCCTCGCCCACTGTTGGAGCTGGGGGACCTGAGCCGTCAAGGATCGGGGTTAGATCTTCTCCAGCCGGCCCGGGTGGGCCAGCTGGACCCTCCGGACCGGTCGGTCCAGGCACCGTTGAGTCTGCGCCCGGAGGGCCAGCTGGTCCGGGTGCTCCGTCTGCACCAGCCGGACCGGTTGGCCCCGGCACGGTGGAGTCAGCACCGGCTGGCCCTTGCGGACCAGGCGGACCGGCAGGTCCAGGCTCTCCTACAGCTCCCGGAGCACCGATCACGAACGGGTCGGTTGACACGCCAGTGCCGGTGATCTCTATGTTCTCCCCGGCAACCAGCGTGCATCCGCAAAACTCGGAAGCCTCCCCACACCCGATGCAGCGAGAGGTGGGAGACGTTGGGCTCTCGAACGTGGCCGGAGTTCCAGTCCCGTCTTCCTCTTCGCACTCAACGCAGCGAGGCATAGCCCCTCCCTCTATGCAGTAAGTTTCATGATATAGGCGAGAGCGAAGAACGGGGGCCGAGTCGGGACGCCGGCTGTGGGAGCTGGAGTGGCGTTGATGGTGTGCGTGTGTGACCCATCGTTGGCCGTAGCCAAGGTAGATACTGTCACCGCAGCAGCATTAGAGTTCGCCAGGGCTTGCTGCATAGATCCTGTATTCGACGTGTAGGTGGAGCGCGACCACCCATCGTGGTTGTGGACTCCAGCCGCGACTGCGGTGTGTGTGTGGGATGGCAGATGTGTGCTGTTGAGCGTGAACGCTTCAGCCCCGCCAGTAGCTCCCTTGTTATAGGCAGCCCCTGTGTTGGTAGCTCCGCTGTCGGCTGAAGCTCCTACGATGAATCTGCCGCGAAGGTCAGGAGTCCCATTAGCTCCGTCGCACAGCGCCCAGCCAGATGGGATGGCCGAGAGTGCACCGGACCACATGATGATGCCGCCCACCGGGAATGCTGCGCCGATGACACCTTCAACGGCCATCGCCAGAGCCTGCATCTGAGCTGGCCCGTTTGGTGGGTCTGTAGCTTCCGGATATGGAAAATGATATTTAGGCGTAGTTCCCATAACTCACTCCCTCACGGCTTCCTGGTGCCAGATATAGTGTTCAACCAGTCAGCGAAGTTCGCTATTACCCAGGTCCAGTCGACGGGAGACGGATCGCCTGGCCGGGCCGGCTCTCCCGCTATAACGTCATTCCAAACTGGGAGAGCTACAGCGCCGGGGAGAATGCGGTAAACAAATCCTGCGCTAAGTGATTGTCCAGCTGCCCAAGCAGCAGTATTCCCAAGACCTACTGCGTCACTGGGATTACCTTGATAGTTGATAGAACCCTGCACAGACATTCCGTTTATGCGGGCAGACGCCGCATTCTTTTCAACAGTGACAGTTCCCATGAGCTTAGAAGGAGAAAGCGAAGGCACAGAAAAGATGCATAGTGCAGCAGACGGGCCAGCAGACTGCACGGGAAGACTTAGGGTGATAGGCACTGCACCAGCGAAAGCTGTAGTTGGAGCAGAAGCAGCAGCAGTTAGCGAATAACTGCATACAACCAGATCAGCCAAGTTAAAGGCATAGAAGCTCTGTACCCCGTTACCCACAACTACACCAGTAATGGACGGGCTCCAGCCGAGAGGTCGCCACTCAGCCTTGGCACTGGTAGAAGTTTCAAGGGTTGAGGCGATGCTGGTAAGCGCATCATCTATGCTCTGCGCGGTGTCTTGAATGATCGGAAACATGTACGCCGGATCAGTAGACACAGGATATGGAATGTCGAATCTCGGAGTTGAGTCTGGCATCGCTAGCTCACAATCGCCGAGGTTAGATACATAAACCCGCATCTGACATAGTCAGTGCTACCCCATACAGCTGTCCCGCCCAATATGGCAGCTGGGTAATTGTAGAAACGCATAGGACCTTCAATAGCAACTAGGGCCAGGGTGTTATTAGAGGGAGCGATCTCTATAGCCATGTTTACTACATTAGGAGAAGCAATAGCTCGCCTGGCTGAGGCTAAGTTATGTCCTCCAGGGCTTATGGTCTGGGTTACTGGCAAGCTTGGGGGCAGTGCGACAACGGGGAATGAATTAGCAATCCAGGCTGTGGTGGGGGGATCAGTGGGGTGGGGAAGTATCTCGAAGTCAGCCCACACAAGTTGACCAATACTCATCGCACTTCCAGTAATGGAGCCATTCCCCAGCGTCATACCAGTGACTGTGGGCGCCCAAGTGACAGCAGCCCAGTTCGCCTTGCCTGCCGAGTCCGCAACTATCTCATCAAGCAATGCCCCAAGCTGAGATTCTGAGTCTTCAGCAATATGTTGAACGACATTGATGTTAGCGGGGTCCAGCATCTCAGGAAACCGGATGCCATAATCAGGAGTTTGGCCAGCCATCAGACTCTCCTATAGTAGAAAGAGCCATACATAAGGTTTCCCCCTGCCCATGCAGCGGATCCTGTCCCTTGCGATACTGGATATTGCCCTACCCCTGCGCTCGAATTTCCTCCCGTGCCGCCCATGTATACGGTCACTGTGGGAGATCCAGCAGCGAAAGATATACCCAGCACATACCGAGTACCGGCCGAAGAGAATCTCATTAGGGCAGCCCTAACTGAATAGACTGGAAAGGGCACGGTAAAGGTAGGGAACCCGGTCCCCCAGTTTGTATTTGATGCTCCCGTGATCAGCATGCGGCAGAACACCAGGCCAGCAAGCGCATAGTATTCTGCGTTGACCGTGGCACTCCCTATCACCCAGCCGCCAGCGAAGGTGGGAACCCAGCTTCCTGACTCGGGGATGATCAGCTTTCCCTGCTCGGCATCATTGAGGCCATGCAGCTCTCCCAGTTCGCGGTCTACGTCCTCCGCCATGGTCTGCAACGTGCGGATGTCCGCTCGGTCTCTCCCGAGCGGGTAAGTGATCTGGTGTAGGGGTGTCCGGTCAGGCATGCTCTGATCGTACCGGTTACGTCCGCTCTGGTCTTCCTCCTCCCGTTGACACCCTTGCGACTTCTCCCTTAGCCTCCCCGTGTGCAGATGACCGACCAACTGGCCTACGCCGTTAGACGCTGGCTGACTCACCGAACCCGGCCAGCCGGAGACTGCGTGATCTGGACCGGAGCGGTTGACACGCTAGGACATGCCAGGATCCACTACCTCGGCAAGGGCTACCGCGTGCACCGTCTGATCTACATGCTGAACCACAGGCTGGAGACTCTGCCCGACGACTTCAAGCTGAAGAAGATCTGTGGTCGGTGGGGATGCATCAAGTCCGAGCACTTCCGCCAGTACAAGTCCAGGCCCATGACCAGCCCGCGCTGCAAGTACGGACACGAGTTCACCCCGGCCAACACCTACGTGTACAAGAAGGGCAGTCGGCCGTCCCGAGCCTGCTTGGCTTGCTCGCGAGCCAGACGGAAGGGCATAGACCCCAGGCTAGAGCCGGTACGCACAGAGAAACGCCCGCACGGGGTAGACGGCTACTGCGCTAGGGGACACAATCTGCGTCTCCCCCTCCCCAACGCCAACATCTACGTGCTACCCAGCGGCGAACGCCGTTGCAAGATCTGTCGGCGCCGCAAGGAACGGAACGCATATGCATCTAACAAGGAAGCACCAAGCGTCCATTGAGGACAGGGTGGCAACATACCTGCTGACGGCCGAGCGGTTCGGGGACTGTCTGGTGCACCGGGGTCCACTGCTCGTGTGGGCCGGCCCGCGCCGCCGGGAGCGTATCGATCGTTTGGTCTTTGAAATTGTCGGAGGGTACCGGCTACGTCGCACTGAACAGCTGATCCCTACCTGCTGCTGTGGGCAGGAAGCTGGTTGCCCTGGCCGCCGGGGCTGCCTGCACCGAGAGTGGCTGTACTGCCTCAACATCGAACACATGAAAGTGCTGTGAGTGGAGACTTACGACCTTCGCCGGAGGATGGCTGTCCTGGCCATCCTGTACGGCTGCCCAGATCACCGGATCCAGGACGTGGTTGACAGAGCTATGTCCAGGCGCCACCTCACCCTGGCCAACGCCGGGGACTACATCGCTCAGTCGATGGCTGAGTTGAACGTGAGGGACGTTCACCTGGTCCAGGAACCTCGGAGGAGACACAAGCATGGGCGACGATGACGACGGGGTGCTGTTCCCTGATGACTGGAGTCCCGGCAGAGGGTGCCTGGTCTCCTTGGGGGTGCTGCTCTTTTGGGGGAGCCTCGGATGGTTGATCGTCCAGTGGTTGCGATCTACCGTCTAGGTGTGGCTGGTGGCCAGCATATAGAGGTCAACTGGTGTCGCTCCGGAGAGGAGCCGGCCAGTGATCCCTTTGTGTTCTGGAGCTATGACGAGGCCCTGAAGTTCCTCAAAGAAGAGTTTGAATATCTGGCCTACCACACAGCTGGCTCTGGCACTGCGGAGCACCTCAACAACTACCGCGAAGCCATCACCAGACTTCAGCTCCTCCGAGGCGCGGCACATGCCGGAAAGCCAGACGTTGAGGACTGCGCATTCACAATCGGAGACCTATGCTACTGGCTCAAGGGGGTTTGATGGACTTCACCAGAGAGGGCTGGTATCAGCACTCCTGCGGACACGAGGAGTTCTACTGGCCCGGCCAGTGGTTTCCATCTAAGTGCCGCCGCTGCCACAAGACCAACCTGCGGTGGGCGTGGGTTCCCGGCTACGTCTTCCAAGATCAGGAAGCTGATTCTTCGCTGGACATTCGCGCGCTCCGAGACATGCACTACCGGAACATGCTGGAGTGGCTCATCAAGCGGGACAAGGAACTGGCTGCCGAACTGTACGATGCTCTCACAGAAGGAAGAATCCGATGAACCGAGACGGAACGCCCGTGCAGTACGGCGGCACAGCGCTCGGGTGGTGGAAGCATCGGGAGTGCAATCGATCTTACTTCTTCACGCCAGCTGAGGGTCTGCTGCTGCACCCCGAACGGGATAGCGCGGCGAGGTGGTGCCCCTGGTGCCGCCACAACGGAGGGGAGTGGGATCCCCTGCCCGGCCATGTCGTGATGGAACCTCTGGATCACTGGAAGCAAGCTGTGGACCATGCCGGCCAGGCGCTCTATGAGGCCAGCCCGGTGAGCATCCACGCGCCGCTGTGGGACACCCTCAGCGAGAGCAGGAAGCAGGGCTACCGCGCCGTGGCCGAGCAGGTGCTCAAGGGATGCGCCAACGACATCCGCGCGGCTGCGATATCCGAGGTGCTCCGGCTGCTGCACGGTCACCAGAAGGATGTCCTGCGGTATGTGTTCGACAACATCCCTCTGAAGGCTGAGGGAGTAGTTGACACGAGTTGAGTGTAGTCGTACACTTCAGCCGTGATGAAGACCGCAAGCGCATGGTGGTATGAGACCACCCGCGATGGAATCTTTTGGCGCCGACTAGCTCTGATAGATCAGCATGAGGCCGTGAACATCCAGCGGCAAGCTTCGCTGGCAACGCAGGCACGCCTGGTGAGCTGTGACGACGGATCGAAGATCAACCTCTACAAGGATGACCGGCCGGAGGATCTTGCCATCTTGATGATGAACCTGGCTTCTCTCGGCAAGGGCTATGGCTCCAGCCGGGCAGCTATCCCACATGCCGTGAAGCAGCTGCTGGTGGAACTGACATTCCGGGTGGCCGGCAAGGAGTGGGACAAGGCCAGGGAAGTAGGGGCTGAGGCCATCCGAATCTTGAAGGGAGTGAAGTGATCGAGTATCACGTGATCAACCTGCCTACGGCCGGGTGCTCCGAGCAGTTGGCAGTGATGATCGAGAGCGTCAACAACCTGTGGAACCGGGTCGCGCGTAGCTCCACCCGGGCGCAGGACTCCATCCCGCCGGACGTGGCTGAGGCTATGTTCGGCTGGAAGAGTGAGCTTGTCTTCTTCCTCGATCGTGCCGACTTCCAGCCAGCCTCGGCTGCTGCCGGTGGCCTGCTTCACCAGCTGGAGCATGCAATCTATTTCGTTGACAAGATTGACAGCGGCGGCCCTCGCGGGAACAGTGGTACCGGTGAGAGAATCGCTCCATGGAAGAATCCTCGCCGGACCTTCTGAAGTGGGCCGCGATCACGCTTGGTGCCTGCGTAGGCATCTGGGTATCCATATGGATCGTGGAAGGCTGGCATAGACAAAAATGGTTCCAGAAGAAGACACAGTTGAACTCCCCATCGTCTCCGCCTACTACACGAACTACCCGCCTAGCACGGCGCGTACGCCATCAAACCGCCAGGCACTGGCAACAGTGTCGATCGCTTTGACGTTCTCCATTTTCCTGATCGCGATGCTCTGGTTTGTTGTTCTTGGAGGTAGCCAGTGAAGACCCTGCCGAAGTGGGCTATCTGGACGTGTGGCGGGCTGGCCGGGTTCCTGGCTGCAACGTTCCTTTCCTTGAGCGTGCCGCTGGCCGTGAGCCTGAGCGAAGGTGACCAGGTGGACGACTTCAGCACTCGGGATGTCGACTGGGAGTGCACGGCCGACCTCGGGGACTTCCGACTGGTCGTGGAAAACTCTGGCGACCAGATGCGTAGCTACTCACTCCAGCTGGAGATCTCGAAGCAAGGCATCGTGACCGGATCACATGAGCTAACTGTTCCCGACGTGGCTCCCGGAGATCGTCGCATCCTTGCCGAACACATCCCGGTGACTGGCGGGGACGCCTGCAAGCTGTGGGTTTGGTAGGTAACCCAAAAAGAGCCGGGCCTAAGGCCCGGCTCCGCCGCGACGGCCGATCGACTAGAACACGAAGACACCAAGCAGGACGCCGGCTACCAGGCCGATGATAAGGCCGATAAAGACGCCACCCCAGTCGTAGGTCATGATGTGTTCCCTCCCTCCCACGTAGTAGGAGCACATCCAGTGTACGCCGCTGGACGTAGAAAGAGCCGGGACAAGCCCGGCTCCGAGGATCAACAGCGCACCTATCGGGACCTAGAACACAAATACCCCGAGCAGGACACCGGCAACAAGGCCGATGATCGCGCCAATCAGGAGGTTGCCCCAGTTGACACCACTCACGTCAACGTCAACCTCAGGACCGTCGTAACGCATCTATCTATCACCTCCCCCGACACTCCTCTCCAGTCTATACCGCTCCAGAGCACGCAAACGCCCACACGTTCTGCATTCACGTTTCCCGTTCGGCCTGATATAAAGGTTAGCTCCGAGGTATGGATGCCCCTGCGGGCAATGTGTTCTATCCGCATATCCGTTGCGGTGTCGTCCCAGCTCTACCATGTCTTCCATGTTGGATTTATGCGTCCCGGGAGTTAGGTGTCCTGGGTTGACACAGTGCCTATTAAGGCATCTATGTCGGGTTTCCAGCTCCAGTGGAAACGGCACTCCAGCCTCTATTTCCCAGGCCACGCGATGTGCCAAGGCAGCCCGGCCGAGCAACCCGAACCTTCCGTATCCTTCGCGATCTGTATAGGCCAACCAGGGCCAACATTCGTCCGGCCCCCGCACGTCGACCTTGGCCCAAAATCTGCGCTCGGCCTTCTCGTCATACAGCGTCACGGGCCGTAGTATACCGAGCATGGTCATACTGAATACCGATCTTAGGGTCGGAGACCGCATTTGGGTGCGCGGCCCGAACGACTGGGAAGTCACCAAGATCGCATGGATCGCTGACAACAAGCTGACGCTATGTGACAACCAGGGCCGCTACTTCGTCACCCTTGAGACGAACCCTGTGTCAACCGGGTTCACGCGGCAGCTGGCCATGGTGCACTTCATCGACGGCTCGAAGCTGGCCATCCTGGTCTGCTCGATCGGCGTTCAGGAGACCCGCGAAGGTGGCTATGAGCTGGTCTACCGGACCCCGACCGGGGAAGAGGAGCGCACCCCCCGCGATGTCGTTCGCTCCATCACGTTCGGGGACCAGTCTTGAGCATCACTCCCTACCCTGAACCACCCGTGAACGTCCGCGCTGAGATGCGTGACG